>OGGB01000284.1_pt1 | contig 44129 bp, 56 predicted proteins | sample 1571111 | NCBI WGS metagenome assembly OGGB01 (sample SAMEA2582067, study PRJEB24529) | metagenome | biome: Human gut stool | place: China | collected 2011
TGTCTGTAAAAATTGTGAGTATAAAATATCGCCTGACAAAGAGATAAAAGATACATTTAAAATAAAACGTAATGATAACAAATCACCGGATTTCAAAAAAATATCGTTGAAAAAATTTTTTGAGAAGAAAAATGAGGAGAAGTATACTAGATCTTCAATTCATGGTGTCAAAGGAGAATCTTATGAGGCTGTGTTGTTACATGTAAAAAGTCGAACAGGAAGTACAATTACTCCTAAACTTTTAATGGAGGGGGAACTAGAACAAGAATTAATGCGATTAGCATATGTTGCAATGACAAGACCGAGAAGATTACTTATGTTGGCTATGCCTGATACAAAAGGAATTAAAACATGTGGTAGATTTTCAGAAGAATTATGGACATATGAAAACTTATAGGTAATTTAGATAAGATGATTATATAAAAAGATTATTCAAATAATAAAGTAAAAAAGGGGCGATGTTATGGCAATACGATCAGTAGAGTATCTGCAGAGTCTTGTTCGGGAGCTTGCAAAACTTCCGAACGAGACTGAGTGGGTAGAATTTAAATGTAACAATAAGCAACCTCAAATGATTGGTGAATATATTTCGGCATTAAGCAATTCAGCAGCACTATGCGAACGACCTAAAGCATATTTGGTTTGGGGTGTAGATGATGCAACGCATAAAATTGTTGGAACTGAATTTCAGTATCGTAAAATGAAAAAGGGAAATGAGGAATTGGAAGCATGGCTTTCCAGAATGCTTTCACCAAGAATTAATTTCCGATTTTTTGAGGTTCCTATGGATGAAGGAATGGTTGTGCTGATGGAGATTCCTTGTGCAGAAAAACAGCCGGTACAGTTCGCTGGTGGGGAATTTATAAGAATTGGAACGAACAAAAAGAATTTAAAAGAGTATCCTGACAAAGAAAGAGAATTATGGAGAACATTCGATTCTACACCATATGAACTTCGAATTGCGATGGGAAATTTAGATGAAGATGAAATGGTGTTATTATTGGATTACTCAAAGTATTATGATAAACTGGAAATGCCAATTCCGAGAAATCGGGATAAAGTATTGGAAGATTTACAGCATGAAAAGTTCATAAAGAGAAATGATGCCGGTACATGGGATATCACGAATATGGGAGCATTGATGATCGCAAAGGATTTGAAGAAATTTGAATCTTTGCATAGAAGAACTGTGAGGGTGATATGGTATAAGGAGAATTCCAGACTGGATGCTATCAGAGAAAAAGAGTTCTGTGCGGGCTATGCATTTTCGCATGAAGAAATCGTGCAGTATATTATGACAATTATTCCGCAGGAAGAGGTTATTGTAGAAGCAACAAGGAAATCTGTTGTCAGTTTCCCGGAAATTGCTATCCGTGAGTTGTTGGCAAATGCTATGATACATCAGGATCTGCAGCAAAGAGGTACAAATCCGATGGTAGAAGTGTTTAAAAATCGAATTGAATTTTCAAATGCTGGTGCACCACTGGTAGCAATTGAAAGAATTGTAGATTCGGTGCCGGTGTCCAGAAATGAAAATATTGCCGGATTTATGCATAAATGTGGTATCTGTGAGGAACGTGGCAGTGGATATGATAAGATTGTTGAAGCAACCGGCAAAAATGAATTACTTGCACCGAGGATTGAAAATCAAAACAATCAATTTACAAAAGCAATATTGTTTGCGAAAGTACCGTTTGAATTAACCACGAAAGAAGATCGGATGCGTACTTGTTATATGCAGGCATGTCTGGCATATGTCAATTTTGAGGGGATTTCTAACTCAGATATTCGAAAAATATTTGGATTGGGAGAAAAAGAGAAAGCGAAAGCCTCTCGACTTCTTACCAGTGCTGTTGACGGAGGCTATATTAAAGTAATGGATCCGGATACTGCGCCAAGGTATAAAAAGTATATTCCATATTGGGCATAATTTAAGTTTCGCTAAGTTTCACTTATATAGGCGGGATGAGGAAAATTCAATAGAGCAATATGAAAAAAGGCACTGAAAACCACTGAATTATTGGTTTTACAGTGCCTTCTCTTTGACTAACGAGAAAAAACATAATAAATTTAAGTTTTGCTAAGTTTCACTAAGTTCAGCATTAACAGATCGCCACTGCCTTTTCGGCTCAAATTTCCCACACCCATCACAGGTCTGCGGCCAGTTGATTTTCCATTCAAAATATTCATTTCTGGTAATTTCGCCAGATTTTAATTCTTTCTTTCTGAGAACCCATTCTTTCATAAAATCATTGAGAACTCCATAATTGAACCACATACCAACAGGTGGATGAGCAGGCCAGTTATCTGAATCATGGTAACGGACAGAGGTATCTTCGCTGGAATTGCATTTCTCTCCGGGATAAGTTTCTAACTGAAAGAGATTGATAGCTGCCGGATTAAATTCGTCAATCCAGAACAGGATTTCCATAAGTTCAGAAGCATCCATAGTAGTAGGCTCATGCAGTGCCAGTGGATTCACATCCAGAATTTTAGCCATTTCAGTTACCAGATCTTTGCGGGGAACCCGGTAATTCGTTTCATATTGGGCAAGGCGGTTTGCACCTTTATCGCCCCAGCCGAGGGCAGCACCAAGTTCTGCCTGTGTCATATTCCGGAATGTCCGGATTTTTTTTATTTTATTACCGATTGTCATATCAGATTTCCCACTTTCTTTTTGATAAATCCATTTTACTACCAAAAACAGTGAATGTAAACAGAAAGATTCGCATTGAAGCGAATAAAACACTTGACATTCGCATGAATGCGAATTAAAATGACAGTACGATAAAGGTTCGCATGAAAGCGAATGTACAGATGAGGATAAATACTATTTGCAAATTATTGCAAAATGAGGTTGTAAAATCCTTCTGTCAGGCTTTATTAGTGAAAGGATTTTTTTGAAGAGAACAACATTTTGGTGTTTCTAGGCTGTAATAAGTGAAAGGATATTCAAAAAACTCTCTTTTTGTACCTTGAAAATTACATGAGCTGTATAATCTGATTCCACAGATGCCATAACCCTGTAAAGGATTTTACGGGCGAGCGTCAAAGATACTCCGGAAACGGCTGGTAAGTTTGCGAAGAAGCTACCAGCATTCAGAAATATTCTGATAGAGGTTGGCAGTAACGCTGACAGCAGATTATACGAATGGAAGCCAACACGCCGAACGGAATATGCAATGCTATAACAATAGATAAACTGTGAGAACAAAATACGAAAAGGTAAGGTGATGCAATTGAGAAAATTGCAGGTATAGGACAACTGATACAAAGAATATGTTGGAAAAGAGGTGAGCATCATGGTGAATCAGTCAGTAATAGACTCCAGTGTTGATCTGGAGCAGTTAAAGGACATTGAAGATTTAATTCCTGATATGGATAAAGCTATTTCTGAGAAAGTGGAAACTTTTCTGGATAAATCCGGCGATCAGCCGTATGCCCACATGAATGAAGGATATGTAGTGGTTGTGGAGATGACAGGAGAAATGGATGCCACAGATGCCATTAGCGATTATCTTAGAAAAAGAACGGAGTTGATGTATTAGATGCAAGTCTTGAAAAAACATCTTGCGAAGCTACAGATGTTATGTTAATGTGAGGTCAGGGAAAATGAACGTGATACATGGTTTCTGACTTCTATTCAATGGAATAAGTAAGTTGGGAGCGATGTAAAATGGAACAGATGCAAATGAATATGCCAGATATATACGATGCTGCATTGTATCTTCGATTATCGAAAGATGATATGGAAGAGGGCGATGCGAAGTCAGAGAGCAACAGCATTGCAAATCAGAGAGAGTTACTTCGGAGCTTTGTAAAAAGCCAGCCGGATATTCAGATCTTTGATATATATGTGGATGACGGATACTCAGGAGGAAATTTTGACCGACCTGAGTTTAAACGAATGACAACTGATATAGAAGCTGGAAAAGTAAACTGCGTGATTGTAAAAGACTTATCCAGATTCGGAAGAGAGTATATAGAAGCCGGGCGATGGATCGAAAAGACCTACCCGGCTTTAAATGTGCGTTTTATTTCAGTTACAGACCAGTTTGACAGTAAAACAGCAGATTTTTCAGAAAAGTCATTTGTTGTTCCAATCAAAAATTTTGTAAATGAAAGCTATTGCCGGGACATTTCCGGTAAAGTGCGAAGCCACCAGAAAATCAAACGTGAAAAAGGTGAATTTATTGGAGCATTTGCCCCGTATGGTTACTGCAAAGATCCGGAGAATAAGAATTGTCTGGTGATTGATTCTTATGCAGCGGATATTGTAAGAAAAATATTTTCATGGAAAATTGATGGATTCAGTCTTGGAGCAATCGCAGAAAAACTGAATGTACGTCATGTGCAGTCGCCGAAAGAATATAAAAAGGCAAATGGTGAAAATTACAATTCCGGATTCCATAGTTCAGATACACCGAAATGGTCGGCAGTGCAGATCAAAAGGATTCTGACCAATGAAGTCTATATTGGAAACATGGTACAGGGCAAGCAGGAACGAATCAGCTATAAAGTAAAGCAACGCCTGGATAAGCCAGAAGCAGAGTGGGTGAAAGTAGAAAATACGCATCCGGCAATTATCAGGCAGAATGATTTTGATGTGGTTCAGAAGCTGCTTCAATATGATGGTAGGGCATCGAAAACATCAGACAGTGCAAACTTTTTTTCGGGATTTGTGTTTTGCGGAGATTGCAAGACACCGATGATACGCAGGGTAAATCAGTATAAGGGGAAGAAAAAAGCCTTTTATATCTGCCAGACAAAGAACAAAGGTGGAGATTGCACCAGACACAGTATTCCGGAAGAGGCGCTGAAAAGAATTGTGTTGAAAGAGATTCAGGCATATACGGCACTTTTTGTAGACTATCAGATGATTATGGAAGAACTTTGTGAGATGCAAGTCAGCTACGATCAGGTAATCGGTTATGATACGCAGATTAGTAAGTTGCAGGAAGAATATAACCGCTATTACAGTCTGAAAGCGTCTTTAGATGATGACTTGAAAGAGGGATTGATCAGCAAAGAAGAGTTCGATGATTTTCGGGAAAGTTACGGAAGAAAATGTGAAGAACTGGAGCAGATGATCGAGAATCAGAAAAAATTGGTAAAGCAAATGTTTGAGGGTGGAGTGTCTGCAACTGTTCAGTTGGAGGACTGGAAGAAATCACTGGAAATCAAAGAACTGGATCGCACATTGCTGGCACTGACCGTAGATAAAATCTATATTTATGAAAACAAACAGATCAAAATTCATATCCGTTATCAGGATATGATTGAGAAAATGAAAGTCATAAGACGGTTTTATGCGGAACACCGGACAGAGTGCAGGAAAGAGGTGGGATAAATGGCAAGGACAGCAAAAAGATATAAGAAAAACACAGAGAAGAAAGTTCTTGGGATTCCGGTATGTATGGCTGCAATTTATGTCAGATTATCCGTAGACAGTGATGAAAAAAAGTCAGAATCTATTGAAACACAGGTTACGCTGATAAAAGAGTTCATTCAGAAGCACAATGAAAATCCGAACAGAGAGTATGAAATTGCTGTATATAACATTTATTCTGATCTGGGAAAAACCGGAACAAATTTTGACAGACCGGGATTTGAACGGATGATGAATGATGTCAGGGAAGGTAAAATAAACTGTATTCTGGTAAAGGATTTCTCACGATTTGGAAGAAATTATATCGAAACTGGCAACTATCTGGAAAAGATTCTTCCTTTTATGAAAGTGCGGTTTATTTCTGTATGTGACAACTATGATTCATTTGCACCGGATGCCAAGAATCAGGAATTATCCATGAATATCAAGAATCTGGTGAATGATGCTTATGCGAAAGACATTTCCGCAAAAGAACGGGCAGCGAAACGTATTGCACAGAAAAATGGTGAGTATGTGGGATCTACAGCTCCATATGGATATTGTGTGGAAAAGATAAATGGAATTTATAAGTTGATGGTGGAACCGGAAGCTGCAAAGATTGTCCGCAGGATTTTTGAAGAATATGCTTCGGGAGAGGGCATACAGAGCATTATTGACAGGCTGTTTGAGGATAGGGTACATCGGATTTCAGATTATAACCAATATCATCATGTGTACTGTCAGGACGGAGAGAACCTTCATCAGTGGGGAAATTCTTCGATACGTGCAGTGCTGAACCGGAATAATTATTATGGCGATCTGGTTCAGAGAAAATATGAATCCAGATTTCAAAGAGGTGAAAAATGGTGTGACATATTGGACGAGAGCCAGTGGATTATTACGCCAAATGCCCATGAGCCAATTATTAGCAGAGAATTGTTTGAAAAAGCACAGGTCAGGCTAAAAGCAGCACAACAGAAAGCAACAAAAACTACTGCAGGGTGGGAAGATGATGAAAGAGCATTTTACAATGTATTCTATTGTGGTGATTGTAAGCGGAAAATGTGTACACGTAGATACAGAGGCAATGTGTATTACTTTTGCAATGCTGCCTGGTATCGGGATGAAAGAAAATGTAGTCACAAATCTATTTCCGAGGAGAAGCTGCAGAAAATTGTCCGTTCGGAGCTGACCAGACAGTTTCAGTTATCTGGATTGCGGAAAAAGGATATGTCTGCTATAAGCAGTGCGGTATTTCTTTCCAAAATCAGTGAGATTCAAACTGAGATCAGAAAACTGGATGCAGATATGGAAAGACGTTCAGAAAAACTGGCACAGGCATTTATGAAATATAAAGAGGGTGAACTTTCCAAAGAAGCCTATATAGAAATGAAAGATGACCGTAATAACTGGAAAGAGTTTTGTGAAGAGAGAAAGAAGTCTCTGGAGCAGACCATACGAAAGCTGGAAAAACAGCAGAAAGAAGAAGCCAGATTTTTACGAAGTCTGTTGGAACTGGATGGGACAACCAGAATCAATGCGGAACTTGCAGAGGGCTTGATTGAAAGTATGTATCTGTATGGTGATGGCAGACTGGAAATCAACTTCGGGTTTAAGGGGGCGGTAGAACATGAGTGATCAGAAACTGATTATTGGATATTACCGTCTTTCCATGGAAGATGATTCAGAGGGAGAAAGTAACAGCATTATCAATCAGAGAAAACTGGTAAAAGATTATATTTCCAATATTCCGGAGCTTGCTGCTATGCCATTTCAGGAGTTTTACGATGACGGATATTCTGGTTCCAGTATGGAGCGCCCGGCAATTAAGCAGGTTCTGGAACTTGCCAGAGAGAATAAAGTTCAGTGTATTGTGGTAAAAGATTTTTCCCGTTTTGCCAGAAACTATATTGAGATGGGAACTTATCTGGAACAGATTTTTCCATTCCTGGGAGTACGATTCATTTCTATCTCAGACCGATATGATTCTAAAGATTATAAGGGAAAGAGTTCGGATATTGAAGTACAGTTTAAAGGACTGATAGCAGACTTTTATGTGAAAGACCAGTCCGTAAAGGTAAAAGCGGCAGTCAGTACCAGACGAGGAAAAGGTGAGTATTGCTGTGGTTCTGCACCGTATGGGTATCGAATCAATCCTGAAAATAAGAAAGAACTGGTGATTGTAGAGGACGAAGCGGAAGTAATCCGCAGAGTATTTGAACTGACCAATCAGCGGTATTCCAAGATAGAGATTTGTAAGTTATTCAATGAAGAGGGTGTATTGACTCCCTTGCAGTCTATGAGCAGACGACAGAAATCAGACAGCAAGAAAGCTGCATCAAGAGGATTGCAGTGGACGAGTGATATGATACGGAAGATTGTGGATGATAAGACTTATATAGGCTGTATGGTCTATGGAAAGACAAAGATTCCAGATCCCGGAACAGGGAAAGAAGTACCAGTGCCGAGAAATCAGTGGAAAGTGATGGAAAATCACCATGAGCCGATCGTATCAAAAGAAGTTTTTGAAAAAGCACAGTCCCTGCAGATCAGATACACAAAGAAAAGTAAATTTGACAGTGAAACAACACTGTTAGGTGGCTATGTGAAGTGTGGAAATTGTCGCAGAAGTCTGACTTCAAGCAGTCCGGTTCATGGTCATATCCTTTATAGCTGCGCTTACAGTAAAGGAAAAGAAGATACAGGTTGTTTTGCCGGGAAAGCGGATAACAAAATGCTGGAGCATATCGTGCTGGCAGAAATAAAGGCTTACTTACGTCAGAATATCAGCCAAGAACAGATGCAGCAATCCATGAGAAAACAGCATGAGGATAGTATAGAAGCCTATAAGACGGAAAGTGCAGATTGTGAAAAGTGTCAAGAACAAATAAAAATCCAGAACCGCCAGAACTATGAGAAGTATCACGAGGGACAGATGAACCAGAACCAGTTTATGGAAGCAAAGAAGCAGTTGGAAGAAGAAAGAGAACGACTGCAGAAACGTGTACAGGAACTGGAAGAACTGATAAATGGTGAGAAAGAAATCCTGATGAAAAAGAATGTTCCAGTGGAGCAGATGTTGAAGTATTTAGGCTATGAAAAGATGACACGAGAGATGCTGGAAGAATATGTGCAGGGAATATATGTGTATGATGACGGGAGAGTGGAGGTGGAGTGGAAAAATAGTTATTAAATATAGAAGGATTTGATTGCTCTTTAAAGTTATATAAGATAAAATATTGTGTATAAAATTGGAAATATGCCATACATTATAGAATTTGATGGTTGAATGAGGGCGAGTAAATGGAAGATACTACACTTAAAAAAAAGGATATTGAAGAATTAGAAAAGTTAGTAAAAATAGCTGAAGAACAAGGGAATAATATTAATCTGAATCTAGTATATATGATAATAGATTCGGAAAAAATAAATTTTGCAGAAGTAATGAAATATTTTGAAAATAGAGGAATTACAATGATAGAAGGGGATGTTGAACCAGATATTACGGCATATTCATGTGAAGGTGAACGGATTAGACCTTTTGATCCTTCTAAAATAAGCATTACCATGAAACCTATGACGTTGGATGCATTAATAAAGAGAATACAAAATGAAGAAATTGAATTTGATACATCGTTTCAAAGAAAAGCTGGATTGTGGAGTAAAAGACAAAAAAGCCAATTGCTGGAGTCGATTTTTTTGCGAATTCCTTTGCCGGCATTTTATTTTGATGCTACTGATGAGGATGAGTGGTTAATTATTGATGGTTTACAGCGAGTATCAACTTTAAAAGAATTTGTTGTAGATAAAAGCTTAAAGTTACAAGAATTAGAATTTTTCCCGGAATTGAATGGTTGTAATTATGATAAATTACCAAGAATGTTTCAAAGGAGAATAGATGAAACGGTCATCAATGTTTATCTAGTTAATCCATCTACACCAGAAAATGTGAAATTTAATATTTTTAAGAGAATTAACACAGGAGGGTTGACACTTGAACCGCAGGAAATAAGAAATGCTTTATTTCAAGGTCAAGCAACAAAATTTTTACAAGAGTGTTCCAAATTAGAGTGTTTTATTAAGGCAACCGCAGGAAGCATAAAAAGCGAAAGAATGTTGGACAGAGAATTTGTCCTTAGATATGTTTCATTTTGTTATTTGGATTTACAATTATATAATGGAAATATAGATGAGTTCTTAAATGAAGGAATGAAATTTCTTAATCATGCTGACGAAATGTATATTAGAGAAATTAAGAATGAGTTTACCTTTGTTATGAAGGCTATGTTTGCAGTAATGGGAAATAACAGTTTTAGAAAAATATGTGAGGATGGAAGGCGAAGACCAATTAATAAGGTGATCTTTGAGTCATGGTGTTATGTATTTAAAACACTGACACCAGAGGCAGTAGGACTATTAGAAAAGAAAAAAGAAAAAGTGCAAAAAGAATATATGCAGTTATGTGCCTCTCAAGAGTATTTATATTTATTAAAAGTTCCAGATAAAAAAGCATTATACGCACGTATCAGAGCAGTTGATGAATTAATCCATAAATTTATTTAAAGAGGAATTAGAATGATTGAAAAAATTTCATTAAAAAACTTTAAATGTTTTGAAAAAATTGATGTTACATGTCGGGAATTGAATTTATTTACAGGTATTAATGGCATGGGAAAATCGACATTGATTCAGGCATTATTATTATTGCGGCAAACATATGAAAAAAATAATTGTTTGGAAAATCAGCGTTTAATTCTTAATGGATCATATGTCGAACTGGGTACTCAGACTGATATTATGTATTGGTTTAGAAAAGATGATGTGCTTTCTATAGAAGTAGAGGAAAATGATCATAAATGGATGTGTCAGTATGATAAAGTTGGAAATTTGATTTCAGAAAGTCAGGGACCTTTATCTGAAAGAGATTCATTTCTTACAAAAAAATTTGAGTATATATCGGCAGAAAGATTAGGACCTCGCCGTTATTATGACACGATAGAAAATGAAAACTCTTTGCATTCGGAAATTGGAGTGAAAGGTGAAAAAACCGCAGTATGCTTGTATGAGAAAGGGAGTGATGTAAAAGTTTATCCAAATATGAAGCATAGTTCAGAAACAAGTGAACGACTTGAATTGCAGATAAATGCGTGGTTATCAGAAATCTCGCCAAACATAAAGGTAAATGTAATTCCTTATTTAGATGTGAATTTAATGGGAGTGAGATATTCGACAAGTAACAGTTTAGGAGAAGAGTCTACAAATGCATTAAACATGGGATTTGGAGTTTCATATTCGTTACCTATTATTGTTGCATTATTAAGTGCAAGGGAGGGAGACATACTTGTGCTTGAGAATCCAGAAGCACATTTACATCCACGTGGTCAGAGAAAAATTGGTGAATTAGTTGCTTTAGCTGCTGCTAATGGTGTCCAAATTTTTATGGAAACACATAGCGATCATGTTTTAAATGGAATTCGATTAAGTGTTCGCAATAAAAAAATATCATCTGATAAGGTAAAAATAAACTATTTTTATGAATATTTATCAGAAGAAGGAATTCAAAAACATGAAAAAACATCTCCGGAGATTTTAGAAGATGGCAGTTTATCGAATTGGCCGGAGGGATTTTTTGATGAGTGGGATAAAGCAATTGATGAATTATTTTAAGAGGAATATAAATGGTATTTAATGAGATTTCTTTGAAACAACAGGTTGCAAAATTACCATTAACTGAGCAATTTTCGGGCTTTTTAAAAGTGTGTCAAGAATTGAAACATAGGAATAAGGACAATGACTTCTATTATACGGATGAATTAATGACAGAAGAAATTGCTAATGAATATACGATACATGATTGGTTGAAAGATCGAAATGTGCCTCAAAAAGATAAGCAGTTTTTTAGATCTCTGATTCAGAGAGGACATAGAATAGAAACAGGAGATTTCCTTGAGAGTGAACTGATTGTAGAACTAGAAAATGAAGGTTCTATTTCTGCTAAGGGTGCTTTAATGGCATATGAATGGGATAGCTACATAGTTAGTTTGTTATCATCTGAATTATGGGAAAAGGAATGGATGGAGGGAAAATATGTATCCATTAATGACGAAGAAGATGAAGCAGTCAAAGTAAGAAATTGTGGGATTTTGGATCATGTAGATCAATTGATTACAAATGAAAGGGAACGACAGTCATTAATTATTTCTTCAGGAGCTGAGCTATGGGAAAAAAGAGAACAATTATATCCACATTTAATTTTTTGCAAAGAGGTGAAAAGGCAATTAGAAGAAGCTCGTGTTTCAATACAAATTCAAACTATCATGAAAAGAATTCAGATTTTAGAGGATTATTTCGCAACATATGAAGGAGTGTTTGATAAAAATGAAGTTGGTTTTGGATGCAGGACAGAATCCGAGTCGGTGAAGAAAGATAAAGAATTAAATGAGTATAGAAAATTTGTAACACCATATGGAAAAGAAGAATATTTTTATTGGCATATAAGTTTTCCGGGAAATTATCCAGGCAGAATACATTTTTTACCAGACCCGGAACATAGAGTGGGGATTGTTGGATATATAGGAAAGCATTTGCCAACCTCCAAATTTTCGACCATTTAATGTAGCAATTATGTTACATCCTCCCCACCTATTTTGTGACAATTATATAACGTCCTCTATACAGAAATATGCGGTTTTAAGCCATTTTCGTGGCAAAAAAGCCGCATATTTTTTGTAGCAATGACTTGACATCCTCGGGCAGTTTATGTGTATCGGAAAGCCTTCCTTTGCGGAGTGGGGGAGAGGGCTAACGATTATCGATCTTTTCCGGATACATATCGTGGTGTGTCAGCCGGTCAAAAGCTACTTTTTCCCATAATGTATCTTTTTTTCCATAGTTACAGTAGGGATCAATGGATATACCGCCGCGAGGGGTGAATTTTCCCCAGACTTCAATATATTTTGGGTCCATCAGGCGGATCAGGTCTTTCATAATAATATTGACACAATCTTCATGAAAGTCACCATGATTGCGGAAACTGAACAGATACAATTTCAAGGATTTACTCTCCACCATGCGTTCACCGGGAACGTATGAAATATAGATCGTGGCAAAATCAGGCTGTCCGGTTTTTGGACAAAGGCTGGTAAATTCAGGACAGTTAAACTTTACAAAATAATCATTTTCTGGGTGTTTATTGGGAAAAGTTTCCAGGACTTCCGGAGCATAGTCTGCCCTGTATACATTGGTTTGGTTTCCCAAAAGGCTGACGCCTTCCAGTTCTTTTTCGTTTCTTCCAGTCATTTTCATATCCCCCTATGCGTTGCTTATAGAATGTTTTGGGTAAAATACCTGTTCAAGTGCCTTGGACAGTGCTACGCCGCATACAGCAGGTACTGTTTGCCCGATACACAGGCTAAGTGCCAGTGCCCCATAAGGCATGTGGACCATAGGTGACAGCCATAGTGCGACACCAAGGCCCGGTACAAGCGTGATCGGGAAAAAGATCATAAAACGCGGCAGGTGGAATTTTTTGATCAGCATGACAATACCAGATGTTACAATGCCGACGATAAAACCTCCGACCATGTCAATGATGCCGAAACCTCCAAGCATATTTGCGATGAAATTAGCGAGACCAAGCGGGATAACCAGGAACGGAAAAAGATAAGAAAGGGCATATAAAGAAGTTACAATACGGATCTGATAAGCCCCGAAAGAAAAACTTTGTGTCATAAATAAAATAACAACATAAAGCGCAATCACAATGCCGGAAGTTGTAAGTTTCCGGACGTTAGTAAAAGTTTGATTTTCCATGTTTGTTCACCTCCAAAATATAATCACAACAACAATTGATCATAGTTAATATTTGTTGTCCCTAGTTTTATTTTGTGACAGGATGGTCTCGAACTGTCAATCGTATCTGGAAGTTACAGACCTGAGTAGTATAGAACAAAATGGAGATGAAAGCAAGGAGTTTTTTAATTATCTTCCGGATGAGTATGTGATGAGTATGTGATAAGCATGTGCCATATTTGATGACTGTGGAAGAGCTGGCTTTTGCAGATGAAGCGTGAAGCAGGGGAAATGTATTTTAATAAAAACATGGAAAATAATGGTTTCTTAACATTTTCTTTATGATATAATGGCCGGGGAAGAAAAACAAGCGGCTGCGCAGCAGACATTTGTTTTTCTTGGGTCATTAACGAACGAGCCGCCTGCGTCAGCAGGCAGTGGAGCGCGAAAGCGCGGGGATCGTGAGTATGAAATAATAAAAAAGCAGAAACAAAGGAAAATGAAAGGACGAAGGTAAAATGAGCAACTTAAAACCCATGTTATTAACAGCCTTAAAGTCCTATGACAAATCCCAGTTTGTAAAAGACGTGACAGCAGGTATTATCGTAGCGATCATCGCGCTTCCTCTGTCTATCGCTCTGGCACTGGCATCTGGCGTAGGTCCTGAGGCAGGTATTTTTACGGCTATCGTAGCTGGTTTCGTTATCTCCGCATTAGGCGGCAGCAGCGTACAGATCGCCGGACCGACAGCAGCATTTGCTACCATTGTAGCAGGTATCGTAGCAAGAGACGGAATGGACGGTCTTGTGATCGCAACGGTTCTTGCAGGTGTATTCCTGATCTTGATGGGCATCTGCCGTTTCGGAAGCCTGATCAAATTTATTCCGTACACCATTACAACCGGTTTTACATCCGGTATCGCTGTTACCATTGTCATCGGACAGTTAAAGGACTTTTTTGGTGTGACCTATCCGGAAGGTGTCCGTCCGATCGAGACCATGGAAAAGCTGGCAGCATTTCTGGAAAATATTGGAACTGTTAATCCTGCGGCACTGATCGTAGGAGCTGTAAGTCTGGCGATCCTGATTATTTCTCCTTATATCTTTAAGAAGATCCCAGGTTCCCTGATCGCGGTTATCGTTGGTATTCTTATGGTAAAATTCCTGCCTTTAAAGGTTTCTACCATTGGAAATCTGTACACTATCAGCAATGCACTGCCATCTTTCCACCTGCCGACAGTGAACTTTGAGATCGTGCAGGCGGCTATTCCAAATGCGTTTACCATTGCTATCCTGGCAGCTATTGAGTCCCTGCTTTCCTGTGTGGTTGCAGACGGCATGATCAATGGAAAACACCGTTCTGATATGGAATTAGTAGCGCAGGGCGCAGGAAACATTGCTTCTGCATTATTTGGCGGTATTCCGGCTACAGGCGCCATTGCACGTACAGCAGCAAACATTAAAAACGGCGGCCGTACACCAGTTGCTGGTATGGTCCACTCTATTACCCTGGTGATCGTACTAGTTGTGCTGATGCCATATGCAGGTATGATCCCAATGCCTACCATTGCAGCGATCCTGTTTATCGTAGCTTATAATATGTGCCAGTGGCGTACCTTCTTACAGTTAGTAAAAACAGCTCCAAAGAGCGATATCCTGGTTCTGGTAGTAACTTTTGTACTGACTGTATTATTTGACCTGGTCGTGGCTATTGAAATAGGTATGATCCTTGCATGTCTGCTGTTCATCAAAAGAATGAGCGAAGAGACAAAGGCAGAAAGCTGGGTATATACAGATGATGATACTGTAGCTGTTAATGAAAACCTGCGCAAGCTTCCGGCTGAGATCCGTGTTTACGAAGTAAGCGGCCCTCTGTTCTTTGGCGCTTCTGATGCCATTGAGCACATTGTAGTGGAAGAGAGCGCAAAGTGCCTGGTACTGCGTATGAGAGCCGTTCCTGCACTGGACAGCACAGCAATGAATGCCCTGACTGCACTTACAAAGACCTGCGAAAGCAAGGGCGTGACCATTGTATTCTCCCATGTAAATGAGCAGCCTATGAAGGTAATGAAAAAGGCCGGATTTGTTGCTCTTGCAGGTGAAGAGAATTTCTGCCCGAATATCACTGCTGCACTGGAAAGAGCAGAAGAGATCATTAAATAAAGCAGTACATAACAGAAAAATACATAAAAAAAAGAAAAAGCCGGAAGGCTGTTGTGATCAGATGTCACAGCAGCTTTCTGGCTTTTATAATAAGTGGAATGACCATTAAGATCCATACGATAGGTTCGGCCATAATAATGCCCCAGTACTGGAAGATGCAAGCAAGGAGGAAAGCACAGATCACTTTTCCTATGAGTTCGATCATACTGGAAAATACAGGAGTAATGTGGTCGCCCATTCCCTGAAGCCCGTTTCTTAAAATGGAAATGGCAGCAGGAGCAAAATAAAAGAGAGTGTCCGTTTTTAAATACCAGGTTGCATTAGACAGGACAGCCGGATTTTTAGATCCTGTTACCAGCCATATAAGCCATGGGGCAACTGTGTAGCTTAAAAGGATCATTCCAAGGGACCAGATCCAGGTAAGGATCAGAGCCTGGCGGATACCTGTGCGGATCCGGTCTTTACGTCCTGCTCCCATATTCTGCCCGCAGTAGGTTGCCATGGTAACGCCCATAACAGAGAATGGAAGCATGAAAAATTCCGTGATCTTGCGGGCGGCTGTGTGTGCAACGATAATATCCTGACCAAAGGTATTGATGGCACATTGAAGGGATAAGGTTCCGAAAAACACCAGAGACATCATGGCTGCCATGGAAAGGCCGGAGGTATATAAAGCTTTTATTTCCCGCAGTTTAAGTTTAAAATCATCTGGTTTAAATCGGAAAACAGGATATCTCTTAAACATGTAGACCAGACTTATGATGGCGGAAAGTGACTGGGACAATACGGTGGCCCAGGCAGCGCCTGCAACACCAAAACCAAACTTTAAAATGAAAAGCAGGTCCAGGGCTACATTTAGTGCTGCTGCAAACAGAAGGAATAAAAGGGGCGCAGTGGTATCGCCCACAGCCCGCAGGATAGATGCGCAGCCATTATAAAGCATAGTGGCTAAAAGTCCTAAAAGAACAGCACGTATGTAGGCGGTGGACTGGCCCATTAATGCTTCAGGTACATTAAGCAGTCGTAAAATAAAGGGAAGACTGCTTACGCAGATGAAGGTAAGAAGCACAGATGTGATGCATCCTAACAGCAGACATCCGGCGCCATATCGGGTTACGCCTTTTTTATCCCCGGCACCAAACTGGCGGGCAATGAGAAGGGCAAAACCATTGGTAAGTCCGGACAGAAATCCGATAAATAAAGTGCTGATAGAAGTAGTAGCTCCTACAGCCGCCAGAGCAGCTTCGCCTAAGGTACTGCCTACCACGCGGGTGTCAGCCAGACTGTAACACAACTGGAAAATATTTCCAAGAGCCACAGGAATGGCAAAGGAGATCATTACTTTTGAGGGAGAACCCTTTGTTAAGTCTTTCATAAAAATACGCTTTCTTCATTTTTTTAATTTTAACAGTTCTGATGGTACCATAAAAATGCAGGGTAATCAATGGAAGAAAATATTACTGTACATGGAGAGGTTACTTTTTGGATTAAAATCGTTATAAGATGATGTAGTGGTAACAAAAATAGTGTATAATGTGTGTAATTGATCGGAAGAGATACAACGGAGAAGGGAGATTTTGCTCATGACTTTTAAACGCACAACTTTAGAGGAAACACTGGCAGTATCACCGTTGCTTGTATTGGATGGAGCCATGTCTACACCTCTTGAAAATATGGGGATAGACTTAAATACAAAACTGTGGACTGCAAAAGTTTTAGCTGATCAGCCGGAAATGGTGAAACAGGTCCATAAAAATTATTTTAAGGCAGGGGCGGACTGCGGGATAACCTGTAGCTATCAGGCAACAGTTCCGGGACTAATGGACATTGGATATACAAAAGAACAGGCAGAAGAACTGATCGCCAAAAGTGTTGAGATCTTTTTGGAAGCGAGAGAAGAGTGGTGGCAGGAAGAAGGAGAAAAAGCAGGCCATACCTGGCCGCTGTGCCTGGCAAGTGTAGGCCCATATGGGGCATATCTGGCAGATGGCTCAGAATATCGGGGGCATTATGAAGTGTCCGAAGAGACTCTTTATGAATTTCATAAGCACAGAATGGAGCTTTTGTGGGAAGCAGGGGCAGATCTGCTTCTGCTTGAAACACAGCCTTCTTTGAGAGAGGCACTTGTAGAGGCTAAAATCGCGGAAGAAATGGGGGCAGATTACTGGATCAGTTTCTCCTGTGGGGATGATAAACACATTAATGAGGGCACAAAGATTGCAGAGTGTGCAAGAGCATTTTCCCGGGATCCCCATAAGTATCCTCATCTGAAAATGATAGGAGTTAATTGCACCAAACCGGCATATATAGTCAGTCTGATCCGGGAATTTCGGACCGCTACAGATCTGCCCATTGCGGTATACCCAAACAGCGGAGAAGAATATGACCCAGTCACAAAGACCTGGCATGGAACCAATGATAAGCGCACTTTTTATGACTATGCTTTATCTTATTTCCAGAATGGAGCTACAGCTGTTGGTGGCTGCTGCACCACAGTAGAAAGCCATATCCGGCAGGTGACCCAGGCCAGACGGGATTTTGAAAAGGCGGGGATTATTCTGAAAATGAGAAAAATGGTTAAAAAACCTCTTGCAATTTCAAAAAAATAGTATTATAGTTACAACTAACAAGTGAATAAGATCTTCAGGGCGGGGTGAAATACATAATGCTGCAAACCCGCATAAACACTAGGTTTCTTGGCATATATTGAATGGTACTACACCAATTTTACACCAAAAGAGCCTTAATATGAGTTTTGAACATCTTAATAAGTCCATGAATATACGTGAGTTAATCCGTATGTTTGTGGGCTTATTTTAATGCTCAAAATCACCAGACAGTCAATTCGTCACCTAATACATAAAAAGCCGTCTACGTCCTCTCAGGAGCTTGTAGGGGCTAATGATATGAGCATATAGAAACACAGAAAACGAAAGGAGCTGATACAGCATGACAAGAAATGATTTTATAAAAAGAGTAGCGGAGAAGGGCAAGGAAGTGTATGGTAAGAGATTCTATTACACGGACATAGAAAAATATTTAGGTCTAATTCTAGGAACCCTAGGAGATGTAATGGCAGAAGGGGAGAACGTTGTATTATGGAAGTTTGGAACGTTCAAAGCTATACAGATGAAGGAAGAGCAACGCTATTTGTATGGGAACGAGTTTACCTCTGCGTCACATATTAGAGTAGCATTTAAACCAAGTAAAACATTAATGTGCAAAGTCAAGGGACAGAAAGATAAGACAGAAGAGTGTAAGGTTGTAGAAGAGTATGACGAGGAAGAAGAGGAATGGTATTATGGAAAAGATTATAATGAACAGCGTAAGAAGAAATGTGAGAAAAAATCTCGCTAATAACATATCGTACCTATTATCGTAACGTTATCGGAATGGTGTTCTGGTGCAAAAGTAAAACGTAAGAATTTATTGTAAAATGGGGAAAATATGGGGATGCAGCGTGATTTATAATTTGTTCAAAAATATATAAAATTTGTCAAAAATGAACATTGTTATTCATTAAAAAGTATATCGAAAAAGTTCAATGATTTAGCGGCTTTTTGGCTACAAAAGTTCTTAAGATTAAATATTATGTAAACCAATAAATGAGAGTGGAAATAGAAGAAGAGAGGGGGAGTATTCTTCAAAAAATAATATCGTAATAGTCTGTTCGTATATACGAATTACAGATACATAACATTATATAACAACTACACAATACAATATATAACAAATAATACAGCTCACGCTACACCATATCATGTAATTATCATTACTTACATATCCGCCTGTTTTGTGAATTGCTGGCAGTACCTTTGATGTTACCCAAATTCTAAATGGTTTTGCAATTGATTTTCTACTTCTTAACACTAAAGTATAAAATCCACTTTCATTTATAATATTTACTTCTCCCTGACGCCCTAGATTAAATCTAGCCCGTTCAAAATTCTCTAATCCTTTATTTAAAGCATCTGTAGGATTAACAATTCCAAGAATATCACAAATGTCTTTTGCAACGAACCACGGTTCACCATCAATTACTAAAGTACAGTTATATTTTATAAGAGTATTTATAAATAATATATTTATAATATACTCGTAAAATATATCCAACAACGCCCAAAATCCTTGTAATATCAAGGAAATACACCGATATAAAAATATATAATTGAATATATATTCATATGTATAAAATAAAAAAATATTTATATCTATATAAGCCTCTGCTCCTAGAAATCCGTTCCACACTGGTTACTAAAATCATTTTTCTTTAGTATATTTTGGAAAAAACAATCCATCATTTACTATATAAAATAAAATTTGCCAATGATTTCCAAGACCGTTTAAATAAATTATATTATTTTTACGTTTGTATTTCATAAAACTTTTTTTATCATCTGTACAATTTTTATAATCTGAACAACCATGATAATATCCTTCTTTATCCAATACAAGTCCTGCATTTAACGATGAATCATCATATGGAATAAATAAATCAAATTTAGTTCCATTAGGAACTTCTGCAATTTTTAAGTCTCCCAATAAGTTTTTGTATTTGTAAATATTATATTTTGAACCACCATTATTTAATTCAATTTTTATAATACCATCATTAAGTTCTTTTGTACTGTTGATTTTATCATTAAAACTATTGTCATATAAAATTTGATCATCATTTTTTTCATAATGAGTTGTAATATATGTATTATCTTCATTTAATGTGTATGTAACTTTTCTTTCATAATCAGTGTTTGTAGCATTAATTTCCTCTTTGTATGTTCCATATAAATCCGTATCATACGAAGTGTCTTTTTCCATTTTGGTACAACCACATAAAAGCATTGTACTAATTAAAAATATTCCTAATAATTTTTGCTTCTTCATAAATTCCCTCCAAAGATTTGTTTTATACTCTTCAAACAAGTATAACATATTTTGCTATAAGGGTGGGATATGATTTAGGTATATAATTAAGTTTGCGAAGTCAGATCATTTCAAAAATCGGTAATCCCGACATTAGCCCAACTGTGATAATTAGTCCAACATCCGCCGCCGTGGTGAGATTGGTGGTTCTGCAAAGAAGGTTGGCAAAAGAATCAAAGAATTAGAGCGACTGTATGGAATACAAAATGGTGCAACTTCATTTCAGGGTAATCAATATGAGGTGGTTACGAATAAATCGGAAGCACCAAAAAAATCCCAATCCGACCTTGCAGCGCAAATGGGTATTTCCGTAGATACTCTTCAGAATTACAAGATGCTTGCAGAAATGATTCCTGAATTAGAGGAACTGGTTTCTACTGGAATTGTGACGACACATATAAAAAGGGGAGTACCAAAACGGTACCCCCTTCAGAACCTTGACATATACATGCCAAAGCCTTATAATCAGATTAGAAGCAATCAAGGATATGTGGTGTGTCTGATGGTTGCCCTGACAGAAACTTATGTGTTTCCTATGTGGAACAAACTTGTGACACGGCTATCCCCTATTTGCGGTAGGGAATAGCCATTTTCTATTTACGGTGATTGTCTATGTAGGATAACGCTGCAAAGACAACCAATAAAAGTGTTAAGACTTCCATAGTGTTCATTAGCATTACCCCCTTTCTGTTTCCAGAAAGAGCAACCACCAGACTATCCCTATCACGTTCTAATCTGACTGCACTATTGTATCATAGCATGTCAATAAATACTAGCGTGAGTGTCCAGATTTGGACAGTGAAGTTATATTCCAGTAGTAGCCAATTTGGCTAGTGCTGATATGGAGTAACGATTTGCTACTCCATCCCAGAAGGGCTATAACGAAACGTTCTATCAATTCACCATTTCGCAGAAATGCGTAATCGTAAAAAACACCTGGACAACAATAAAAAGGACGCTTGATTTCTCAAACGCCCTAGTGTATAATCAAGGCAGAAGCAATCGGATACAAAGTCCGATTTGCCCTCAGTAAAGTTTAAACTACAAAGAATAGCATCCTAAACCTTGGGCGGAATGGGATGCTTATTTTCTTTTATAAGAATGTTTACCCAGTTCTTCTCTTGCATCAAGTAATATACCCTCTGCATTGTATTCTTCTTCAGCTTCCCGGATTGCTTCATCTGTAGCTCTGGCTTCCAGAAGTTCATTATAAGTTTCCATGGACATAATAACCATATCTCCATACCCATTTTTAGTAATGAAGATAGGCTCTTTTTTGGTATGGCAAATTTCTGAAATTTCAGTAGTGTTTCTAAGGTCTGTAATAGGTCTAATCAATGGCATAACATCACACTCCCTTCTTGTATATAATTATAGCAGAATAATGTACAAAATCAATGCCGCTTGCATGTACAAAAAATGGTAACTAAGGAAGATAAGCTGACCCGTTGATTTGACGGGACAGGAAGTAAAGATATTATGCCTTTGCCAGAAAAGCCATGTATATACCCAATTGACATATTGTCGGTTTGGTCCATAAAATACCACCCTTTCCCACAAGTCTAAACTATCCTCCCTGTACCGGCATATTAACATTACAGCTGTACTCACAGGTACGTTTGTTAGGTTCATGTGAATCTGGCAAATAGGGTTAGATAGCTGCACTCCAATTGGAGTGGAGCTATTGCCTCTGGTAAAATTACCAAACCTTGATTTTAGAAAGATATGACTTCTATAATTCCATTTCATCCAATTTGGATGGTATGAGAAAATAGGAGCAATAAGTAAGAATGAAATTGCACTCCAATTGGAGTGCAATTTAATCTGATAATTCAATAATAAAACGGTTGGCCTCCACTTGGAGAAAAAGAGAAGAGTTAAGAAGCAGTGTCCATTTTAGTTACCCCTTAAGCAAGTCATGGAATGGATGCTGGACATCCAGCTTGGTAGACGTAATCTATCCCCCATCCAGCGTATTGCCGTTGCTGAGAAGTACAGACCTATCTATGAGAAAATGGCGAAGGAGAAACAGGTTTTTAATGGCGGAGATAGAAAATCCGAAGAATATAGAAAATCGAATGTACCAAATTTGGCACCTACGATTTCGACAAATTCAAATGAAAGTAAAACCATTTCCAGACTTGCTAAAATCGCAGGTGTAGGTAAAGAGACCTACCGCATGGGTGCCAAAGTTCTCAACTCAGACAACGAAGATGTAAAGAAGCGTGTACTGTCAGGTGAGACATCTATTAGTGCGGGATATAAGGAACATTCCCCCTGATCCAAAGCCGGTGTTTTGCCGACCCAGCTTTTAATATCTGCCAGAATGATTCTTTCTATCAGCTTCCGGCAAATTTGCCAAACCTTACAATCTCATAGACGTCCGGAAAGCACATCTTAAAACGTATATCTACATTACCGACCAGTACCAGAACGGTACTAGCTGGAACACATCATAAATCAGGTTACCCCAGAACGGGGCATACCTTAAATACCAAAACCGCATTTATTACCCTAAATTTTAACACAAATGTGCAAAATCTGCACAAAAATCCCCGGGGAAAGAAACCATGATTTCATGTGGAGAATACTATATATAGGATGTCCGATATTATCCCATTTGGGAAAATAAATCCCATAACAGCGGAAAATTCCGCCGTGAAAAATCATCAAAATAGAGAACCTTTATATAAGGAAGAGAAGGAGCATAAAACATGAATAAGAACAACCAAGAATTAAATCTGTCATGCTTAAACTGCATGTACGAGTATGTATGCGACTGGAAATATACCAACGAAGAATTAAGCTGCGATAAATGGCAGTCTGATAAAGAAGGTGATTTATCCAATAAAAGAATACGGATAAGATAACTCATTTTACTGGACCAGAAGAAAAGTGACATGAATTTGCCGATTATGAAACTCAGGATAATGAAAAAAGGATTTTTCTGAAATGGATACACATATTGAGTTTTGCCAGCACAAGTGCTGACAAAAATTTACCTTATACACTTCTGAAAAAGAACATTTCCAATTTCGACTACTCAGAAAGTACATATCTAATAAAGAACGATTCAAAAGTTGTCACTTTTAGAATGTACATATCAATTACACACTTACATAGATATGTGTGTTCTAAAGGTGACAACTTTTTGAAAAAAGGAGAATTTCCAAAATTGTCCAGTCAGAAAGTACATATCAATTACAACCCTTATTAAATATGTGTGTTCTGACTGGACAAAATTGGAAAGGGTATGTGTGATTTTTGTTTGTGCGTCAGCACGAACAAACTCAATATGTATGTAAACAGAAAAAAAATGGAGAATATTATTAAAGTAAGGGTTTATTCTTACATCATTAATTCAAATAAAACGGAAGGAGACATATTTTATGTACACCAAGAGAGGAAAGAAATACATTTATTCAGTTGAAAGAGCAAACGATTTAATTCAGTATGGTTGCCGTTGCATTGAAACTGGATTTAATGCTAAGTGTCAGAGATTTTATTGGACATTCATTTATGATGAAGTGCAGCCATTTTATGAAGCAAAAGAAAAAGTTACTTATTAATACCAACTAGAAAAGGATAGAGCAATTATGTTAGAGCTAAACAAAGAATATACTTATTCGCAGATTTGCGAAGAATTAGGTTGGAAAACATCCACAGGAAATTCAAAGAAAGCGCAAATTAAGGAAATAGAATTAGCGTTTGAATTTTATCATCCGATTAACAAGAAAACACATAAAGAGAAGAAGTCATATATTTTCACAAAGAAGAATTATGATCCAGTTGAGCCTACAGTCAAAAACAATGGTGGCAGCAACAATAACAAGAACATCACTCCCATGATGGATTATCTTACATGTATTTCAGATGGTATATGTGCAGAAGTACCGTATACATTTACATCATGGTTCTGTGATGTTTTAAACCTTATGGACAAAGATACATATAATGCACCATATTCTTCTGATGAGGTACTGAAAGCATTTTGCACGGGACACGGTATCACTAATGAAAAACTGTTCTGTGATTATCTTGCTATTATAAAGAAAGTCACAAAGGACATATTTTTAAAGGCATTAGAGGTGCTTGCGAGAAATTTCATGGCTGTTTATGAAGATGGCTATAAGTTCTATTACCAGATCGGCAAAGAGGGCTGCATTGGTGAGATATTTTCTACAGAGTTAAACGAAATGGTATTAACACTTGAAAAGAAGAACTGCGATATTCTCAATGAAGAACATGGACTTAGTAAGAAGATGAAGGGTAGGCAGTTGCTCATGCTCATTTTCAAGAATGATATTATCAGAGATCAGTTTGATAAACTTGTGATGCAGGATCTAAATAATGATACTGTTTATGCCTGCTTAAATAAATCCATAGATATACGATACTGGCCGTTTATTTGTCACATGGATGAAAAACATGAGATTTTACGTTATTATCGTGCAGTTTCTATTAATGATCTTGATAATTACAACAAGGACCAAAGCACAGATAAATTTGCTATGGATGTTACGAATGTTATTCGGAGAGTGAGCCGCAAGAACTTACTCAATAAGAAATGGCGGGATAAGGACAACTGTTATCATCTGGCTTATGACAAGTGGGAAAATGCTACAGATATGGTTATCATTGAAAAGCTGTTATTCCAGAATTATGATGAAACCTTTGTAGATGATACATCACTGGATCTTGTAGAGCTTGATGATAATTTAGATGAGATATTCAATGGCATAAAAGATATATGGGGTGAACCTAACGCCATGGAAATTCCTGCGATGGCATAGGGAGTAGATTCATGCTACTTCCTTAGTATTTTACAGAAAGAGGGTGATAACATGCGTCATTCTGGCGTACATTATAATTATGATATGGCAGAGAGTAACTGGATTATCAAACAGGGAGCAAAGGTTATAGGTTGCGGCAGACATTCCACAACTGGCAATACTTTCCTGGTGTTCCAGGCTACAGACCTTTATAAGAAGCTATGCGAAGAGTACAGAGCAAAGCACAGCGCATAATCTAAAATTGAATATAGAAACTTATTGATGATGAAGATTCCAAATCATCCATTTTGGATGGCATGTGTAAACATGCTGTCTTTTTTATTGCAAAAATTATTGGAACGCTGTTCTTGCGTTCTATCTATGGCTGAAACATGCCGTCTTATTTTTATTTAGAAAGGATTTATATTTTTATGAGTAAAGCAATCAAGAAAATCAAACCAGAAACCAAAGTATGTAAAAAGTGTGGGAGAGAACTACCGTTAGATCGGTTTGCACATAACTATAAGACATATTATCATCCAGTATGCAAAGAGTGCAACAATGCAGCTCAAAGAGTTGAAAGGGCAGCAAAAAGGGCAGCCCTAAGAGCCGAAAAAGAGGCAGCAGATATAGAAGAATATCTAAAGGATAAATCTTTACACATGAAGCGCCAGTACAAGAAGATTGATGCTTGGCGTGTTCTGAGTAAAGCGGAGCATGGGTTTAAGTTAAAGGCTTCCCAGGAGAAGTTTGTTAAGCTCTTAGATTACAAGGAAACATGGGTGTCAAGCTATGGCAGAGTGATTATTAAGGATGAAAATGGTGTGTACCAGTTGGTACAGGGCAAATATACCGGAGCTATCCTGTACTATACTTTGGATCAGAATATATATTTTAAATCAAAAAAGGAATGGGGATACCGGCGGCAGAAAGTCAGTGCATCTGAGCTTGTGATTCAGACCTTTATTGTAAACCATGATATGAAAAATAATACAAAATGTTGGCACACCGACAACAATAAGAGGGACAATTACTATAAGCACCTGTATCCTGTGACAGATAAGCAGTATGCGGCGCTTGTAGATTTATATAGAAAGAATGGTACTGTAACAGAAGCAGAGGTAATGCAGATTGTAAATGCACCTGAATATAAGCCAGACGGATGGAGTGCAAAATATATGAAGCGTACTCTATGTGGTGTTGGTTATATATCTGAAAAAAGGTGTGCAGATATTTATATTTCGGACGCTTATATCAGGTGGGCTAATATGATCCAGCGCTGCTATAGTAAGACAGTACAGAAGAATAAGCCATACTACAAGGGTAAAAAGGTCTGCGAAGAATGGCACAACTTCCAAAACTTTAAGGTTTGGTATGATAAGCATATGATGCCAGGTGCCAAGGTTGACTTAGATAAGGACTTGATCTGCAAAGAGAGCAACTGTTATAGTCCTGAAACCTGTAGTTTTGTAAGCCATTATATCAATACTCTGTTTGAAGATAGAGGTACTAAATGGATTATAGAAGAGACAAAAGATGGAATGTTTGCCGCATCATTGATAATTCTGAAACAGAAGAAGAAAGCCGGTATATATGATACCAGAGAAGCAGCAGAAAAAGCGTTCTATGAGTATAAGAAGGATCATATTGTTAAGATAGCAAATAAGTCTAAGGGCAAAATTCCAGACTATGTATACAATGCTATGCTGGCTTGGGATGTGCAGAAGCAGTGTGCGTAGAAAGTATAGTAAATGTAGGGATAATATGCAATAAATTTATAGGTATGTCGGAGATATTCCGGTGTACCTATTTTTTTTACGTTTATTTTACATTTGAAGTATATCTCATTGACAGAGAGGGGAAGAAAGAGTAGAATGATGGTATAAAAGTTACAAAATATAAAGATATTTGGTTGAAATATTGCTAAATACAACCAGAAAAATTATCTGGGGGAGGTAAAACATGAGAAAAAGAGTATTAGTATTAGCGGCACTCGCATTAAGCAGCATGATGTCTATATCTGCTTATGCAGGCGAGTGGAAACAGGATAACACTGGTTGGTGGTATCAGAATGATGATGGCAGTTACCCAACAAATACTTGGCAGGAAATTGATGGTAAACAGTATTATTTTGGTAATGATGGCTATATGTTCCATGACACTACAACACCAGATGGGTATCAGGTTGGTTCAGATGGTGCTTGGATTCAAGATAATAACACAACTTCAGAAAACAAAAGTGATGGAGAAGCTTTTAAAAATTTAGTATACCCTATAGATGTAATAGATGGTGGATTTACGGTAAATAGTGTAGGTGGAATTTCTCCAGGAATTGCATTTAGAAATAATTCTGGTAAAACAATTAAATATATTTCATTTGAAATGACACCGTATAATAGAGTTGGAGATCCTGTTGAGTGTACCATTCGTGATTATTCTACAACAACTTGTAAGGCTACAGGTCCATACGAACCAGATGAAGGTGTAGGATCTGCAATATATTCATTGACGTCTGGTCTTGTTCTTATTTATGATAGGAATACAGATGCACCATACTACTATACGTCTCTTACACATGAAAAAGCATATTTGAGTAAGAAAGCATATGCAAAGACCGTTAATCATATGCCTGGCTGGGAATGTACATGGTACAATAGTGACATACATAGTATTAAAGTTACGAAAGCTATTGTAGAATATATGGATGGAAGTAGTGATACCATTAATTGTGATGTTTTGATGTTCAGAGATAGATTTGATAGATAAAATCATAATTATTTTTTGATAGGGGTAAAATAATGAGAAAAATAAAATTTAAAACGGCAGTATTAGCCTTAACATTGAGTACTTTGTGTTGCTTGAATGGATTTGCAGCTGAATGGTCCAAGAATGACGATGGAAGTTGGTGTTATTATACAGATGATGGTTCTTTAGCAAAAGACGCATGGGTTCTGTCTGGAAATGAATGGTTTTATGTTGATGAAGATGGTAATTTAGGAAAAAATCAATTAGTTTATGATGGGGATGATATATATTATGTTGATGAGAGAGGAGCTATGATAACCAGTAAATGGATAAAATATGATAATGTTGATTATTATGCTGGAGAAGATGGAGCCTTTTTAAGATCTACAATAACACCGGATGGGTATTATGTAAATGCAGATGGAATTTGGGATCCAAACGTTGATACTATCTCAAATAATGATGTTGATTTAATTGACATAGAATATGCAGATGACATAGGTTTGGTTTTTAGAGTGTATAATACAGAGTTTAATGCATCATATACGGGAGCAACCCCGATTTTAGTGAAAAATGAATCGGATAGCGATATTACTATATATGATAGTGCTTCTACATATGGTGTTTCAGATAGTGAAGGTTATATTTATGATGGACTAAAAAGAACAACTAGCTTATATGAGTTAGTGGATAAAAAGCTTAAACGTAGAGATACTATTACAATTAAACCAGGTAAAAAAATTTGGATAGCATTTTTGATTGATGGAGAAACGACAGTATATAATAAACATGCTTATTTTGGCTTTGATTTTTCATACAAAAATAATTTATATTCTGGCGTTTTAACTGTATGCGATTGGAAATGTATATGTACTAATATTACACATTAAATCCCACAGGTTTGAACTACCCCCTCTGCCAGCTGTAAAATTCAGGTGTCAATAAAGTTGACATCTGGGAGTTTTCGCCATGGAGGGCGAAAAATAGAGAGAAAAGGCCGTCCAATAGGATTATTATTGAACGGTCTTTTAAATTAGCAGTAAAAACTAATCTGTCTGAATGTAGAATACCACAGATCAAGGACGGTTTTGCTACGGGCTTCAATGATCTGCATAAATACCCGCAGCTGTCTTTCTGGAATTTTGGAGTTGTTATTGCATAAAAGGCACTTGCCATTTTTGGTAATCCATATTTTTGTAGCGTTGGGAGAAGGAACGCCTTTGGCAATATGCACATGAACCGGTTCCAGAGGATCATTTTCATTAACCCAGAAATAAACAGTGTATCCGGCGATTTTAAAAACCTGAGGCATCGTCCAGTCCTCCTTCAATACCACCTTCTCGTGCCAGCTGTAAAATAATGTGAGCAACTGATTCTAACAATTCCTGAAAATAATGAATATCTTCTTGTGAAAATCCTTCGACATTTTCCCATTTGTACTCAGGAAGCCAGCAGGTAGCAGAATGAAAACCGCCATATACAGGTTTTTCAATCCGTACTTCGACCTTTTCTTTTCCAGAATCTTCGAGGGTTTCAGAATGAACAATTTCGGTGCCATCATTTAAGGTCATAAATGGATATAACATAATAACAAGTCATCCTTTCTTGCGCAATGAATGATTATCTTTTATAATAGTATCAAAATTTAGTAATAAATCAATAGCAGGGGATACGGCGTTCATTTTAAAATTTTGAATGGATTTATCCATATCAGCTAATGTTTTGGCAGAAATAGTATCAGGTTTATTGTGCATTAGCAGATTGCCTCCAACTTTTTATACATATATTTTGCCCCATTTCTATTTAAAAGTCAATAAAGTTGACTTTCAGGAGTTTTCGCCAAAAATGGCGGGAAGTAGGGATACAGCGTACCTCAAAAAGACCTTGCATATTTAAGACCAGAATGATATATTATAGGTATAAAAAAGGTGACACCGATAGACGGTTGATCCTGTTACAATGTTAAGCTAAGAAAAGCCGCTCAAACTTTCGCAGGGTTCAGGGCGGCTATTTCTGTGTCTTATTACTATCTTTACCAAGTGTGTATCCTAATCCAAAGCAGGTTAAGCCAAAGCTCACCACTGCTATAAAATCAACTATACTCATTGGCTCAAGCCCTCCTTTCCACTGGATTCCTTTGCAGGTTTCTATGTAATCAGAGGGTCACAGTCCCTCTGGTGAAGGACCAACCGCCTACCGTGTTATGGTGGCACCCATGGTATTATTGTAACATAGGATGGGGAGAATTGGAAAGCTTTTTATCGCAAGCTTCTGTTTTTCTGGTCAGTGTAGAAATAAAGCAGCTTATACCCTATACAGAAACACACGTATTCATTTAAGTTTTAACTACCCCGACATACACCCAGACACAGCAGAGGGCAAAAAAACAGCTATAAGCTTTACGCCTATAGCCGGATAGATCATCATATAAAATTTAAGGGTACAGCCGTTTATTTGACTGTACCCATTTTTTTACGCCTCTGCCATTATGTAGTTGACTGCTTTTTCTGCTTTACTGGCAGCACTCACGATAAACTTGTTATCATTTTTTAAAACCTGTAACCAATTCTGAATATAGGCAGCGGAATTTTTGAAAGTCTGCGGAGTTTCAATGCCTAACTGATTTAAGATTATTGCACTGCCTAACTCTGCTACTAATTCCTCTTTGCTGTATGTTTCACTTCCGAACATTGCAGCAACTCCCGTTGTCAGTCTGTCTAATCTGGTCTTATATCCTGTACTGTGAACCATTTCGTGAAAGAGTGTGCTATAAAATTCATTTGCTACTGTATACTGTTCCTTGCATGGCACTTGGATGTAATCACCGGCAGGGCTGTAGAACGCTTCATTGCTTATAACTTCCTTGATCTGGATGTGTTCACGTTCCTTGTATGCCTCTTTTATTCTTTCTGCCTCTGCTATCGGTTCAATATCATTCAGTTTTACATCTTCCAGAGGCTTTACACCTTCCACCTGTGAAATATGAAATACGTTGTAGTATCTCAGTAGTGGTATCTGCTTTATCTCTGTTTCACCATCTGCGTTAGTTTCCTCATATGGTTGCATCTTCCAGAATGTAACGAAAGAAGCCTTTTCACCTTTGCGGATGTGACCGCCTAACTCTTGCCATTGCTTGTAAGTCGCCCACTCACCAGACTGACCAAGAAGTATTTGATTCATTAATGAATAGGGCTTTTTGCTGATCCGGTTAAATGCACCTTTGTTGCTTTCAGTCCAGGGCTTTTTCCATGGTATGATACCTTTTTCCAGTTCTGTGATGATTCGATCTGTTACCATCTGATATACATTGCCGTTTGCCATTTTGTGTACCTCTTTTCGTGTGTGCTGTTTGATTTGATAAGTTAATAGTACATTATTTTATGTACTTTTTAAATAGCAATAGTAAACAAAAATATGAACTATTTTATATGAAAGGTACACAAAAATATATACTTTCTTGAAAAAATGGTTAGAATATGGTATAATTTATTATGAATAAGGTTGTAGCAAATTATATATGCAGGAGGATTTTAAATGCTTGCTAATACAATAAAGAATATTATAGATGATTATAAAAATGAGGGGAAAAGCTTAACACAAAATGATCTAGCAAAGGTTTTAGGAATGACTAAACAAAGTTTTTCTAATAAAATGCAGCGTGATACATTTACAGTTGAAGATATGATAAAAATATCTGAATACTTAAATATGCAAGTTGTACTTAAAGGCGATAACGAGTATATAATAAAATAATTAGAATAACTTTAGAAAGCAGAGCTTATAGCATGCTTTCTTTTTTTATGCCTCAATAAAAGTACACATAATTATGTACATTTTTACTAAAATGAAGTACATTTATTTGTGTACTATGTCAATATACAAGGTACATATTTTTGTGTACAATAAAGTCACAAGGTTGATACAGAGCAACACCGATAAGCCCGAAAAGCTTATAACTTCAAACCATATACCTGTGACCGTGTACGGAAGAAGAAAACAGGAATAGTCAGGAAGATGATTGAAGCGGTTAGCTCTTAATCAACTAACCAATATCAAACAGCAGACCAAATAGGAGGGTAAACCTTATGTGTAAAACATTAAATCAGTTAGAAAACGTAGTAGCAGACTACAGAAGTCTTAAAGCTTTAGCAGAAGAATTAAACGAGCAGTTAAAAGCATTAGAGCGTGACATGATCGATTATCTGGACAGTAACGAGAAGTTATCCGAAACAGGTTCCAATTTTACTGTAAAAGTAAGCACCTGTGAACGCCGTACACTGGACAGCAAGAGACTTGAAGCAGACCTTGGAAGCCTTGCAGATTACCAGAGAGTAAGCCAGTACCGCAGATTATACGTTAAGTAAATACAAAAAAATCCTTCCCACTCTGCAAAGGGTGGGAGGGTGAAAGGATAGGAGATATGAAGAAGCTTGTAGAAATCATCCAGAACCACCGCAGAAAATCAGCACTTTCCAGACTGCACAAGTTATGTGTTCTGGGAGTAGCAGACAAGAAAGTGCCAGGGCTTGAAAACATCAGCTTTCAGACATGGGTTGAGCTTATGGGAATTTATACCATGTTTACATACACACATCAGTTACCACCCATGAGTGCGGATGCAATGACAGTTGTTACTAAGGTAGGGCTAAGTTAAGAAGGAGCAAACATGTTATACAGAGTATCTTTTAATAAAATCGGTGCAGAGTACACCAGATGTTTTACAGATCGGGCAGAACGTGATAAGTTCGCCGAAGATATGAGAAAAGCCGGTTACAAGGTTCACACATGGGAATAGGAGGTACAGCACAATGGTATTAAAGGATGAAAAGGGTACACGCCTTTATCCTGTATGCAGTTGGGAACGTAATCAGCATAAATTATATGCTACTCAGGTTCGTATACAGAATGAAGTATCAGATGCCGAGATTTTAGGAGAGAAAGCCCCGTATGGTGCATTGGAACGTATAAATATTGCTGTAAAAGCGTTTGACGCTCACGTAATCAATGGGATTGTATATGCACCTTATGAGATAGGGCAGATGATTAAAAACTATATCTGGGCTTATGATTTAAGACATTAGCACCGTACTTAAGAGTACGCAGCAGTTTAGGGAGGTTACACAAGTATGAATTTATTTATAGCATTATGTATCTTTGCGGGCGGTTATGCCTGCCACATGGCAGCAAATGAAATAAAAGAAGCATTTAAGGAGGAATAAAGAAATGAAGGAAGCAGTATTAAAGAACTTGGATGAAGAGACAGTAAAGGTATTATCAACCAAATTGAAGGTATGGCAGAAGTTTGACATGTTAAGCAATCCTTGCAAGAGTTCACTTGTTTTGGAAACGGACACTTGTAGAACAGAAATTCCATTAAATCCAGACGGAAGTGTTAAATGGTTTGACGATAGCAAGCTTGTAAGGCATAAAGAGCCAGAAAAAAGAAATACTACGTTTGCTAAACGTATATTGAAAGCATTGTGCGGCAAGGATGAATCAGAAGCGGAACTTACATATTCAATTATTTGTTACCTGCATGGTAAAGAAGTTTGCAAAGAAAACGCTGAACAGTGTTTACAGGAAGAGTTAGACGAATTAGATAAATATGATTTACTTTTACTTGGTGTTATGTTGTCCAGTCTTTGTGAACGTATCGAAGAATTAGAAGCTTAATCGGAATAATTCATAAGTTACAGGAATGGAGGAAATATTATGGATGATATGCAATTTGCTAAATATGCAGTAGATATAAGAGAAATCTTAGAAAAAACAGATCAAGAGGGTTTGGAAAATTTAGTACGAAATGCAGTTGCTTACGCAAGTAGTAACAACAATTCTAAGACAAATTGGATTGCACAAGAACTATTTGTAGATGTTATTCCAGATGAATTGATAGCTGAAATATTTAATGAACAGTAAGCCAGAAATCCCAAAATAAAGGAGATATGAAAGATGAAAGCACTTTTAATAGATGTACAGAGGGATACTGTAGAATACGTAGAGCCACAAGGACTGGCGGACTTTTACCGCCTGATTGACTGTGACCTGATAGATATTACATGCCGGGAAATCAACGGCAGGAGATACGATATTATTTGTGATGATTGCGGTTGGTTCAGAGATGATGTTAAATTCTCAGCTGTGACAGCTTATGGAAATCCTGTATTAGTAGGGAATTTGATTATCACAGGAGAAGCAGACGCAGACGGAGATCAGACGGATTTACAGCCACAGGATATACAGCATTTACTTGATAACATTCATAAGGTTCGTACCCTGAGATACCCCAAGGGATATTGGATGCTTTGCAATGTAAATGATTAAGGTAGAGAGGGCAATATTATGGCAATCGTAATCACAAACGGAGAGTATTATATATACTTGAATGAGCAAGGCAAGCACAGAAAGACAAAAGACATTTCACAGGCTTTACAATATAAGAGTGTAAGGGAGGCTATCGATTATATGTACAAAGCACCAGCCAAGACAAAAGGTTTTTACGTGTATGATACATTTACAAATCGTGTGATATGGAAACGATTAGTACAGCAAGAAATAATTGAATTACAGGAGCAGAAAAACGGAATTACTAATATAACGAGAAAAAGTGACGGTAAAATTAAGCGAAAGCATTACTCACCAACCACACGGAAATTGATCTATGATAATTGCGGCGGCAGGTGTCAGCTATGCGGCAGAAAGCTTTTACTGAAAGATATGAGTCTGGATCATATCAAACCCTTATCAATGGGCGGCGTAGATGATGTTAGTAATCTGACGTGTACATGTGTACCGTGTAACCGCTTCAAGGCAAATATGGCACCTGACTTCTTTAATAACCGAATCAATGAGATTTTTCTATACCAGATGAAGAAGGGAAGCAGAGGGAAAATATTGCAGAAAGTTTTGTACATGTTTGTTGCAAGATACGCAAAGGAAAACTATACATACTAGAGGGGGCAGAAAAAATGGAAAATATCATACAGGCAATCTTTACTCAGCTGACTAACGGAGAGCAGAAAGAAACAGAAGAGATAACTACATATAATAAGGAAGTGGAAGAGATTTTACAGCCATTAAAGGGAACTGAAAACTTTGATACAGTAGCCTCTGCCGTATTGGAAGCTGGTGGATGCGGTCAGGCATTAGGCTTTACTCAGGGCTTTAAATGTGGTGTACTGCTGATGTTGGAATGTATGAAGTAGGTTCCTTGCTTATTTGGTGTGGATTGGGTATAATGTAGTCAAAGAAATCATCATGCAAAGAAAGAGGATATTATATTTATGAACTTTGATCAGTTATTTGAAAAACAAAAGATATTTGAACAGGGGAAAAAGAACATTGATAATATCACTCTTTCTTCTTATGAAAAAGACTTTGAATTAACCTTTACGCACAATTCCACAGCTATTGAGGGAAATACTTTAACCTTGATGGAGACAAAAGTTGTCCTGGAAGATGGCATTTCTGTTGGTGGCAAGGAATTAAGGGAGATTTATGAGGTAGTCAATCATAAAAAGGCATACAGATATGTGAAGCGTTGCATTGCAGAGGGTAAGCCATTAAGTGAAACAATAGTAAAAGACATTCATGCTATCTTGACGGGAAACATTATTATAGGCGGCATATATAGAAATCAGGAAGTGCGTATTAGTGGAGCAGGACATACACCACCGGCAGGAAATGAAATGTATAGGCAGATCAAAGACTTTTATGCTGACTTAGACTGGAAAAAGAAAGCATTAAATCCAATTGAGTATGCGGCATGGACACATGCGGAGTTTGTCCGGATTCACCCGTTTATAGACGGAAACGGCAGAACATCACGCCTCATTATGAACTATCAGCTGATGGGAGCTGAATTTTTACCCGTTTCCATAGCAAAAGAAAACAGACTGGACTATTATAATGCATTAGAAGAGTATGCGGTAAATAAAAATCTGGTTCCTTTTACAGAATTGATAGCGAAGTTGGAAGATGGACAGTTAGACGCTTATATCAGGCTGATAAAGTAAACGGAATGTCAAAGGGAAGGTGATTACATGGAAGCAGTAAGGAAGCAAGTTTATACAGTAGATGATATTTATGCTCTTCCAGACGGAAAGAGAGCCGAACTAATAGACGGAAATCTTTATATGATGGCTCCGCCAAACACAAAGCATCAGTTAATAATGAATGATATTAATATAGCAATTTATAACTATATTAAATCTAAGGGTGGAAAATGCAAAGTAATTCCAGCTCCTTTTGCTGTATTCCTGGAAAATGCAGATGGAAATACAAACTATGTGGAGCCTGATATTTCAGTAATATGCGATCCAGATAAGCTAAATGATAAAGGTTGCAATGGTGCGCCAGACTGGATTATAGAAATAGTATCTCCTTCTAGTCGTAAAATGGATTATATTACAAAAACAAACCTGTACATGAACGCAGGAGTAAAGGAATATTGGATTGTAGACCCAATGAGGGAAATAGTAATGGTTTATAAGGCATCTGAGGATGCTGTACCTGTTTTTTCAAGGTTTGGTGAGAAAATCAAGGTTGGAATTTATGACGATCTGGAGATAATTGTGGAATGAGTAAATTTTTTGATGATACTATGCAAGGATTATTAGAAGCAGTAGAAGATGTGTATTTATTAAAAATATTGGAGCAGCGCAATAATAATGATACGATTGATTTTGAAAAATTTGTTGCTGAACAGGGTTATTCTATGGATGAATTAGAAGAAATGGCGGAAAGCGTAGAAATAGAATAATGGAGTGGGAATAAAAAATATAGGATACAAGAGGCAAAGGATAGTTTGGATTTTCTGAACTGGTTATAAAAGTGAAAGGCGGTGGAAAGGAATGGAAGAAATGAGTGATAAAGAGTTACTACAGAAAAACGTAGAAGAGTTTTCACGCCTACAGAGTTACATGATACTGGCAGAAAAGGATTCTAATGTTTACAAGGCAATGAAAGTACGCTATGTTGAACTGAAAGTGATTTTAACAGCATGTGGCGTAAATCTTACGGAATTGGATATTATAAAAGAATAATCCATTCACACCAGGGCAAGGGATATAAAAATTCCTTGCTCTTTTTATGCCTAAAATACAGGAGTATGCTTAGGGTAGTATCTAGTATGACGGCAGAAGAGAAATTTTCTGTCGTTGATAGTGGGTATTATTGAAAAAAATAAAAGGATGTGATAAAGTATAGTTAAATAGCAAAACGGAGGATATATACATGATAGTGTATAATAAACTAGCAGAGCATTTAAAACAAAATGGAAAAAAATGGATTGATTTACAAAATGAAATGAAAATTAGTCCAACAATAGTTGCAAAGTTCCAAAAAAATAGAAATGTAAATACCGAAACAATTGATAAAATATGTACTTATTTACACGTTCAACCAGGTGATATAATGGAATGGGTAGAAAATGAGGACGAACTAGAGAAACAGGAAATCAAAACGCAAATGAAAGCACTTCAAGAACGTCTAAAAGAACTTGAATCTAAAGGAGGCAAATCATGACCATAACCGGCGCATATAAAAAGACCAGAACTTCACAACCGTCTACACAGAGGATACTCTTTACACCATTGCCCGCAACACAGGTGAATGGTCCTGGAATTACATACGGAAATATTAAAGCCTACTGGAGTTACTCCGGCAGGCTTTTTTGATACTTATTTAGAATTATTGATATAACGTGCAAGCAAGGTACGAAAATCTTCCATAAAATCCCTGTGTCTGTTCATTGGTATTTCATAAAAAGCAGAAGAAAGTAATGCTAGGGTTAAACCAGCATCAGCGTTAAAATTTTTAAGAATATCATTCATTATATTACAAGAATGTGCTGAATTGGCTTTGTAATATTGTTGAAGGGAATAATTTAATTCTTCAAATACTTCTTTTTTTAATTTATCATATTTATCTTTATAATTGTTGATTAAATTATCATAAAATATAAAACTTTCTGTGTTTTTTTGTAAAGGTATTTCGGATGTGCCTTGAAGCAACTCCCATTTCTGGAATGTATCTAAAAAACCGTTATCAAACATAATTTTAGAAACTTTTTCTCGGATACTGGAAGGAATATCTTTATCGCCCATAGAGAAGAGTTGCCAAAAAATTATTTTCATATTTATATAATTTATAGATGCAATACTACGGTTTAATATTTCATTTATATAATTAGAGGTTAAATTATAATACGTCGTTATATACAATGTGAATTTTTGGGGATTTTCATATGCGGTTGGTCCATTTACCTGGACATAAGCTTTATTTGGAATATAATTATATACTTCAAATTCATAGCTACTTTCGTGGTCATTATTATTGATTCTATTGATTAAATCAATAGTTGTTTTTTTTGTTTCATGTAATTTATTTTGAATAAAATCAATAATCCAATCAGTGATTGGATATTCTATTTCTTGAACTATAAAAGTATGGATCCAGTTTTCACCTATAAGTTGATGTTCAGTATGTTCCTTCAATAACGTATCAATATAGGCAGATAATAATTTTATAAAATTACTTTCTGTGGACGAAAAAATAGCACGAAAGATATTCATTAAAGAATCGAAATCAATTTCTTTTATTTTTCCGTTTTCAATCTGTGAGATATATGAAGCGCCCTTACCCAGTTCTTTAGATAAAATATCGCCGCGTTTATTATATTGCTTACGTAAATCTTTAATTGTATTTTGAAGAAGTTCTGTTAAAGCTACACGTTGTTTTATATATGTTTTTTGTTGTACCATAAGGTTTACCTCCGATGTAAAAAGTATATCATTATATCATCATAAAAACAATAAAATAATTATTACAGATAAAAATAATAATAAAAACAATAATTATCATAAAATACTTGACTAATTATTATGTACGTAGTATATTAATCTTACCAACAAAAAAGAGCCGACTTACCAGAGTCAGCTCAAATGTTACGGCAAAAGGTTTACCAGACCAATTGCTGTATAAGAAACTGTATAGATTGAATCTATACTATGTTCCGTAGCAAGTCATAGTATATCAGATTCTTTGAATTATTTCAAATAAAAAATCTTTACGGGTATTTCTTCCCGGCAGTTTCCCATTTTTTTTACAAAATAGAACATATTTGTACATTGACAATTGAAAAATAAAATAGGCTCGCAATCCCATCAGTCTCTAGTTGATGGGTAAAGAGCCGCACAAAAATAAGTACGGCAGGAACTGTCGGAATTTACGCCTGTGGAGTTAGTAGGTTACGAGGACGTTGAAGCAGGAAGCCATTGAAGTCTTTAGCTTCGTGGCAGTTCACAGGGCAAACGGGTACATATTAACTCAAAAAGCAATTGATTTGCTTCCAAAAACGAGAATTAAATAAGGACAGGTTAAAGTTACCTGTATTACTAAAAGAAACGAGGAAAAACATATGGAATTTTCAGAATTAATCAATTTATTAAAGCAGCAGAATGAGAGTGACAAGGGATTTTTAATTCATCTGAACACAGGTGATTTAGAGGAGAAGAGCTGCCGAAACACAGGAATTGAATTTGCAGATTTGTATTTTACCAACTGCACCATGATTAGGAATGGAACAGTTCTTGTATTTGAAAACACTAACAGAAAGCCAGTACAGCATAAAGAGGACGGAACGCCACTGTATACAATTGATAGCAACAGTAGCATGTACATTGATATTGCGCAAATTGAAGTCATTGAGAAGGTACAGGATGATTTTGATTGGTTCCTGATGCCGACTAAACAGGTGGTGCATCTTTATATGTTCCCAGAAAACAACTCACTGATCGGGAATAGAAATGTTATTACTATCGGATTTATGGACTGACAGGAATATTGGCAGAACCGAATTCTTCGGAACTGGCAAATCTTCAGAAGAAAGAAGGAGCATAATGTTAAACTATAAAATTTTTACTACAAATGGCTTTATTCCAAAATCTAAACCTATTAGATACATAGACGGTGAGATTAGCAGTAATTTGAAAAAACCAATGGCAGTGGAATCTTTAGAAATCAATCTGACCCATAATCCAGAATTGGCAAAGATTAACAGTTGGAAAGACTTTTTGAATTGTACTGTTGATGAAAAGCAATCTGCTTTTGGCAATCTTTATAATATGATGTTTGGACTTGCAGTTTTTGAGAAGAATAACCCAGCTTATAGCCAGACAACAGTTATTGCAATTGGGTATGATTCTATGGATAAGTTTGTTTTAATGGCTGTAATGAAATGTCGTTATGGCAGCAATAGGATTGATTGCAAATATTATAACCCAGATAATCCAAAGGATTTAAGTGTAATCCGTCAGTATATCTAGTGTACAAGCATTATATGAGGGTGTAGAAAATCTCTACTCCCTCTGCCACACTAAACAAACGGAGGCTCCCAATGAACAAGAAACGCAGAAAGTGCATAGATTCAGTAATCTTAAAAATCAACAATCTACAAGATATTATCGAAGAGTTACAGCAAGATATAGAAGACATAGCTGCAGATGAACAAGATTATTTAGATAATATCCCTGAAAACCTTCAAGGTTCAGAGAGATATGAGGCGGGTGAAAACGCAGTAGAGAACTTAGAAGATGCAATAGACTGGTTGGAAGATATAAATACATCGGAGCTGGAAGAACTGCTGGAAGATGCCAAAGGTTGTTAAACAGAAATCATGCAAAGTTTTTAGAAAAAGAGAGAATGTAATAGTAGGTCATGACCACCTATCTCAATAACGGTTTGTTATCGAGATTAGGTAGCATGGCAAAAATATATGAGAAATCAGGAGGAAACAAATGAAAAAGTTTAGATTATCACCAGAATGTGTTTTAGAAGATGGAAGTGATGCTGTTGTAAAAGCGCTTATGAAGGGCAGTTTTGTTATTGCATGTGATTTTAGTCATAGAGAATTGATTTTACAGAATGTGTTCCATTACAGTGCAAAAAGAAGAAGCATAGAATATTACTCTTTATTTTATGATGAAAAGACTGAGCGTAGAAATTTAAGACTTGAATGGGCTATTATTGCACAGAATCCTAATGACGTTTATTCAGTTATTAAAGGAGCTGTAGAAGATGGATACCAGCTGTTTGATGTATTTGTAATTGATAAATTTAACAATCTGTATACAGAAGAGGCTTATGACAAATACGGTCATTCTATGAAATTGGCGTAATGCAAAGAAGATAAAAGGGGTGATTTACTATTAACGAACAAAAAATTGATTATATGGATTATGTTAATCCGTTAAAAAAGAACCAAACAGCCAGAGTTTTAGAAAGATTCTTTTATGCTGCTACAGGTAAAGATTATATCTCTATGATACCTGATGAAGATGAAAACTATGGGAATCTGCCAGCAATTAATGAGGTCACGGAGAGTATAAATAAAGCCATTAATTTTGCAAAAGTAATCATTTTAAATACAGATAAAGTGACTGAAATAAATGACGATGTGTTCAATAAGTATGTTTGTGATTTAAACCCTCTGGTAGATAAAATAATTGCAGCAAACATTGCTGATCTTTTGAATAGGCAGAGTAAGTTTGAGAAAGAAGAACAATTAACAAGTATCTGGATTCCGGCTTTAGAAGAACTGAGAGCAGAATTTAAGAAGGTATTTGCTCTTGAAAAAAGCAGTAATGGTGAAGTTGATACTACTAATTTAGAAATTGGTATGGTAGTAAAAGGATATAAAGAATTATGTGAACTGCTCCATGAGAAAACGTTTAAGTCTGGAAATAATTCGCATAAAGCACAGTTAAAGAGATGGGCCAGATATTTTAAGATGGAAAAAGGGAATGGAAGAAAAATCGTTATTCTTGACATATATGATGAACCATTTCCGATTGAAGATGCACGAAAAGCAGGAAACCGTAATATCTATTTGAAGTATATTGAAACAATTTTGTTAAAGTATATTCATTTTAGAAAAGGAAATGAGTGCTATGCAACCAGGAATCAGCTATGGAACATTCTCGGAATGATTAACTGCAATTATAAAAAAATTCCTATTAGTATTTTGCAAGCGGATGTAAATTACAATGATGTTACTAAATGGGAACTGGATAATTTTTATATGAGGTGCAATTCTAAGCTTAATACCGTTTTATTTTCAGCATTAAATAATCTTTGTAATCGTAGCCTAATTAGTTATCAGATTCAGACTATGATTGTTGTTCCGAATACAGATAAAAAAGATACTCCATGTAAGCATTATCTGGCAGATGATGATGAAATTAGACGAATACTGGCTGTAGAAAGAAGTACATTGAATAAGATGGGCTTAGAAAGCAAAAACCATGCAGCGTGTACTATGCGTTTAAATGAATTTTACAACAAAGTTAATAAACGGTTGAATGAACTGTATGGTTGGGAAAGAAAGTATGAACGTATAAAAATTATTTTTAATGAAAAAGATATTCAGGAAGCCATTACAAAAAATGAATATGAATTGCAGAAGTTGTATCTAAATGAACTGGTTGTAGACGCTATCAACAAAAATGCACAGACTGTCTCAGATAACAGAATGAAAAAAGCACTGTTGGAATATGCGGAATATTTAAAAGAATGGGAAGTTATTGGATGGGGAGAACCATATAAACTAGAAGAGATTGACGATATTTTTACTTATCCTACATATTATGTAGATATTCAGAAAAGGTTATCAGAAAAGTTTTTATCGATTAAACCTAAAGAAGCTGAAAACAAGACGATACAGTATGATAAAGAATTGGATGATCTGTTTGATAATTTAGGTCAGGAATAGAAAACACCCCCATTTAAACAGTCTAATATATTCTACCTTTAGTTGGTGCTTTTAAATGGGGGTGTTTTTACAATCTGTATCATAAAGTTGACAAAAGAGAAGTAACAGTTAATGAAAAGTGAATGTTATAAGTGTTTTGCGAATATTGCGGAGCAATATGAGTAAAACGCAGGTTGAGCTAGGACTGTGAACGAAGTGAACGGGACTAGGTTGACCTGACATACTGCCAGAGGCCAGAACGTTAATGTGATGAACTCTTTGTAATGTATGTTTGTACAGTGTATGTCATATCGTCTTTCTTTGTCTGAACCACCCTTTTCCGATAAGTTTCGCAACGCAATCAGAGATTGCTGCTCCACTACAATCGTAAAAGCCTGCGTCACAAAGAAAGAAGCAAAGAAAAGACGCTCTTATAACAACTACACTTAATGAATCATGCTGTTAATCACTATTTTGTGAAAAAGTAAAAATGAAAGGATGAAGAATTATGGGAAGATACTTAAATATGGAAGATTTAGTTATAGATAAGGAATTTGAAGAGTTGTTGCCTGTTCTTACAATGGAAGAATCTGAACGATTGGAGCAGGGGATTTTACAAAATGGTTTGCTTGATCCTATAAAGGTATGGGAAGAACCAGGAACAGGACGCTATATAATCATTGATGGACATAACAGATACCGTATTCTGAAAAAGAATGGTATGACTTTAAATTCCTGGAATTATAAGATCATATATGCTAATGAACTAAAAAACAGGGAAGATGTAAAGCGCTGGATGCTGGAACAGCAGCTCGGACGTAGAAATCTTTCTGAAACAGAAAAATATGAAATAGTTCAAAAGTTTAAATGTGTATTCGAGAAGAGAGCAAAACAGAACCAGTCATTAGGTGGTAAAGGTTCGACAAATTTGCCAAAGGTTGATACACGAAAAGAGATGGCAAAAGCAACGGGTGTCTCAGAGGGAACATACAGAAAGATTGATGCAGTTATGAAGTCCGGGAATGAGGATTTAAAACAGAGGTTGCGAAAAAAGCAAGTATCTGTTGATGCAGCGCATAAGGAGTTACAGAATACAGAGCATAAAACGATTACTCCAAAGCAGCAGATTGAGCAGTTGGATAAAAGGATAAATGATATAGACAGCACAGTAAAATCTTTATTGAATGAGAAAGATAAACTAACTGCTAGACGTAGTTCTATCTTTTATGCGTTGGATATTAAGTGTCCTGTAAAATATAGGTGGCTGAAAAAGACTGTTTTCCAGCGTTTATGGCAATGTCAGATATATATTGAAAATGAAGGAAATGAAAATGTATTCGGTAATTATTCCGTTTATTCTGATGAATTTCCTTCAGAATACAACTTGGGAGAGGTGCCAGAAAAATATAGAAATGATTTTCGTATGGTATGGAAAGCGGCACATGATGAACTCAAAGCATTGGCAGATGAAGAAGATAAGAAATCTATGGAGGATGCTAAGAGGCTGGATGAACTGTTACAAAATGCTACGATGCTAATTCCAAAAGACGAAGATAAACCCATTTTGAAATAAGGCTACCGCAATCCCACTGGCTTTAGACGGTGGGTTAAGGTAGCCA
>OGGB01000286.1_pt1 | contig 43820 bp, 37 predicted proteins | sample 1571111 | NCBI WGS metagenome assembly OGGB01 (sample SAMEA2582067, study PRJEB24529) | metagenome | biome: Human gut stool | place: China | collected 2011
CATTGCATATCGTTTGGCGGGAGAGTAGGTCTGTACATCATTCAGGATAGAAGTGATACCCTCGGCCGTTGTATAGCTGGGAGTCGGATAATTATAGCTTTTTAAAGCCTTCTGCACAGCTGCGCCTTTTTCGTAAGAAAGCTCATAGAGAGTGGCTTTTGTAGCCGTTGTGCACATAAATACGAGAACCCGCTCGTTTTTCAATATATTCTGTCCGATAATACTTTTCAGATCAGCAATATTTTGATAGAAAAAGGAAGTCAGGTCAGTCGACCAGGGCAGATACATAAATACAGTTTGTTCATTATCCGAACGAACCACCGGGTCGGTAGGATCAGGATCTGTCGGATCAGTGTTGTCCGTCTGCCTTGTGTCCGGAGATGTAGAAACCGGATCTTCTTTCTCACACGAAATCATGCCGAAAGAAAGAAATAATACGAAGAGGATTGATTTCATCAGACGATAATATTGTTGCATTGTTTCCATTATTCTACTAAGGATTAAATTTTCTTTTTATATATAACGTAAAAAGAGAACTTTTTGATTTGCTTTACCGGGACATAATTGATACATCTCTCTTTGCAAAGTTACTGAAAAATAGCGTAATTCCAATACCGTCATTCATAAGAAAGAACAGCTGTTCGGGAAATGGTAACTTAGGAAGTTAAAGAGGAGAGTTGACGTATGGACATAAAAAAAGGAGCAACGCCTTGCTCCAACCTTTGTTAACCTTAAATCTAATACTATGAAAAACACATTGCAAAGATACGGACTCTTGGGAAATTAGCAAATAATCCAAGCAAAAAAGTATGTTTCATAACATAGATTAAGAATTGGATATTTCAATTCAAATTTTATTAAGACTTTTTTGTTGCTTTATCGTCCTCCAATCCTTTTAGATTTCATTTCTAGTTAGGTACTCTGAAATCATTCGGAGAGCAACCGGTAACTTTCTTGAATAGCCGGCTGAAATACTGCGGATTCTGGAAACCCAGTTCTTGTGTTATCTGATTAACTGTTTTATCAGTATTCAGCAACCAGTCTTTGGCAATCTCGAAACGTTTGAACTCGATGTATTCTTTAAAAGATTTCCCCGTTTCGTGCTTCAGCAAGTCGTTGAAATATTCAGGAGATAAATGAAGCACGTTAGCGCAATACTCATTTGAAAGCACATCGACAGCTGGTGCCGGCTTCGTTTCGAAATGGTTATTTATGATTTTATCAAATTGCTTGATAATCTTTTTATTCACTTCGTTACGTGTAATGAATTGGCGTTCGTAGAAACGTACACAGTAATCCAGCAATAGCTCTATATATTTGGAAACTATTTTTTTGCTGTGGCGATCAATACAACGTTCGAGTTCTTGGTTGATTCTGTCCATAAATTCCAGAATGATCTGTTTCTCGCGCAATGATATATGCAGTGCCTCTTCAGGCTGATAAGAGAAGAAAGTATAGTTATCTATATTAAGTCCGAGCGGAGTGCCACAAATCAGATCGGGATGAAAAGCCAATATCCATCCTTTGGAAGGAAATCTTTTATTCTTTTCTTTCATGCTGATAGACTCTCCGGGAGCCAGGCAGATCAAAGTACCGTCCGAGAAATCATAATACTGGTGACCATACACATAGGCCTCACATTTACACTCACTCAATAGAATCGTATAAAAGTCGAACTTGATGTCCGTATGAGGCGACAAGTCAGCCTTTGAGAGATCAATGACACTCACCAGCGGATGTAGTGTTTTGCTTCCCAGACAACAATTGCATTGATGCACGGTTCCTATTTTGAGTACTTTATCTCCCATGATGTTGAGACTCCTGTAGCTAAAAAATGCTTAGTTTCTTTGTTTATATTCGTTCGGGGTGCAACCGACATGCTTTTTAAACAATCGGCTGAAGTGTTGTGGATATTGAAATCCCAGTTCATAAGCCACTTGGCTGACTGTTTGAACACCTTCCAGTATTCTTTCTTTTGCCAGTTCGATAATCCGGCACTGGATATATTCCTGTGCAGTTTTTCCTGTTTCCTTCTTTATCAAGTCTCCGAAATAATTAGGAGAGAGACATGCCTTGTCTGCAAAATATTTCACGGATGGCAGTCCTTCGGTTATTGCCACCTGATTCTGGAAGTATTCGTCCAGCAATTGCTCGAATTTTACGATAATATCTTTGTTCGCCTGATTACGTGTAATAAACTGCCGTTCGTAGAAACGCATACAGTAATCCAGCAGCAGTTCGATGTTTCGCACGATGAGTTGCTTGCTGTGTTTGTCGATAGGGTGTTCCAGCTCGATCCTGATTTTATGTATGCAATCAGTTACGATTTCTCTTTCCTGGTCTGAAAGATGCAATGCTTCATTTACCTCATAAGAGAAAAAAGTATAGTTCTTGATATGCTGTCCTAATGAAGTTCCGCGGATTAAATCGGGATGAAACAAAACGCCGATTGACTTGGTGCGGGGAGCAGGCCTGTTGCGGTTGTCTATTCCGCTCACTTGTCCCGGTGCCATACAAACAACCGTTCCTTCCTGATAATCGTAATTCTTACGCCCATAAGTGAGGTCGCCACATTTTGCATCCTTCAGGAACAAGCAGTAGAATCCGATATTCATACGGATATATTCAACTGACCTGGTGGCTTTTGAGAAGTCGATTACATTCACCAAAGGGTGCAATGTTTCCAGTCCAAACAATTGGTCATACTGATCGACGGTTTCAATTTTTGTTATTTCATCCATATGCTTCTGTTATTAATCTGATACAAAGATAAAACATTTGAAGGTATCTTTTTAATTTCATTCAGCAAATCAGTAATATGGGTATAAGAATCAGTAATCTGTATACTACATAAACTTTCGGGCAGAAAAATAAATGGCAATGATTGCTGGAAGTAAATGATGGAATTGATATATTTGTTCCGGAGAATATAAAAAACAGGTTTTATGAAAGCATTATTTATTGGAGGTACAGGTACGATCAGTACAGATGTAGTGGCATTGGCGCAACAAAAAGGGTGGGAGATTACTCTCCTAAATCGTGGTTCGAAAAAGATGCCGGAGGGAATTCACAGTATCATTGCGGATATTAATGATGAAGAAGCTGTGGCAAAAGCCATCGTGTCCGAACATTACGATGTGGTTGCACAGTTCATCGGCTATACGGCAGAAGACGTGAAGCGTGATATCCGCCTGTTCCAGAATAAAACGCGGCAATATATCTTTATCAGCAGTGCCTCTGCCTACCAAAAGCCATTGGCCGATTACCGCATAACCGAAAGCACCCCTTTGGTCAATCCCTATTGGCAGTATTCCCGTAACAAGATAGAAGCGGAAGAAGTGCTGATGGCAGCCTATCGCACAAACGGTTTCCCCGTTACAATCGTCCGTCCCAGCCATACCTACAACGGAACAAAACCTCCCGTATCTGTACATGGAGATAAGGGAAACTGGCAGATCCTAAAACGAATCCTTGAAGGTAAACCTGTTATTATCCCCGGCGACGGTTCTTCTTTGTGGACATTGACTCACTCTAAAGATTTTGCCAAAGGTTATGTAGGACTGATGGCGAACCCTCATGCCATTGGGAACGCTTTTCATATCACTACCGATGAAAGCATGACCTGGAATCAGATTTATCAAACCATTGCCGACGCGTTGGGTAAACCTCTGAATGCATTACACGTAGCTTCCGATTTCCTTGCCAAGCATAGCGATCATTATGATTTCAGAGGTGAACTGTTAGGAGATAAAGCAGCTACGGTAGTCTTTGATAACTCGAAGATAAAGCGGTTGGTTCCTGATTTTATATGCAATACTTCCATGGCAGACGGATTACGACAAGCCGTACACTATATGCTTTCCCATCCGGAATCACAAATACCCGATCCGGAATTTGATTCATGGTGTGATCGTATTGCCAACGCAATAAGTGCGGCAGATAAGGCCTTCGAGCTTTCCTAATTCTGTGCCGAACTTACTTAATTTAATTCCGGACTGTCTGATCTAATCTATAGGACTACTTGGTTTTATTTCAGACTTCCGGGGTTTTATATTGAAGTTCCTTATTTAATAAGGCGCGTTTCGTCCTTGTTGCACTTCGATTCGTATTCCGAAATTACCATTTGCTGATTTCAGTTCGAATGCTCCCCGGAAATTATTTCTTTCCCAAGGCATAGCGCTGCGGTTAGGCACCCGCCAGCCATTCTTATCATAATCTCCGTAGGTATTGATTCTCATTCCGTTTTTCAGTTTGAAAGACCCCATCTGCATAAACTGTGGAGAAGAGGACAATCCCCAACCATATCCGTAGCCAAAGCCAGAAAAACCAGAGAAAGAAGACGAAGAAAAAGAGTCAGTGAATCCTTGCGAATAAGTAACATCTGTATTTAAACGAAAGAGCTGATTATAATCTTTCGTCATATTAGGCATCTCTAAATTAAACTTGGGAAGTTCGGGAGTTGCTACATTCATTAACCCCATATCCAGCAGAAAGCCACCAAACTCTTTAATATTGGTGGATGGAGCACGACGAATACTATCGGAAGGAATTTCCGACTGTGCGGATGCAAAACCGACCGATAATATCAGCGAAAGAAATAGAATCAGTTTTTTCATCTTCGTAAAGGTTGATTTACCACAAAGATAGAGATTTTCAACCTGACTATTTGCTTCCGTTATGTTTTCTTAGAAAAAAACTATCTTTTCAGTTATTTACGATTAGGCGATTTACAATGTACGATTGAGGTTACTATCCTCAATCATACGATCGTAAATCGTCTAATCAGTTCATTCTTTTGATGCTTTCCATATTTGGGCATATTCTTCCAACACACGTTTGATACTTTGCCCGATTTTCACATAATCGGCCTCATTCAAATTAGCCAGTGACACACGCACGCTCCATTTCGGTCCGGCAAAGCCACCGCCATTCAACAGCACGAGTGAGGTTTCGTTTGCCAGGCGGAAAACCACATCCAGCGGATTGTATGTCTTTTGCAGATAAGCAACGAAGTCATCTCCGTAGAATTTCTTCGCCCATACCAGCATATCAATCTCCGAATAATATCCGGCACGCAGCGGATCCTCTACCAATGTGAACCCTGTGTTATCCCACAACGCATGCAGGCGGCGATGAATAATTGCCTGCATCTTGGCTTTATAACTGTCTTCCTTATCCAGAAGCGAGAAGATGGCAAACAAACTCATCTGCATTTGTTGGGGTAGAGAAAGCCCTGCGGTATGATTCAGCGCAATCTGTCGGCTGTCAGCCACCATGCGGTCGATAAATTTCATCTTTTCCGGTTGCAGGCTAAGACTGGAATAACGTTTGTTCAATATTGATTTCTGCTCCTCCGACAGGCGGGCAATCATTTTGTCGTAGATGTTGTCTTCGTGTAAAGCAATCACTGCGGTTCTCCATCCCGTAGCTCCGAAATATTTGGAGAACGAATAAACGCAAAGCGTATTGTGTGGCAATTCTGCCATCAATGAACGGAAATGAGGGATAAACGTTCCATACACATCATCCGTAATAATCATCAGGTTCGGATTGTCATTCTTCACAATGTTGATGATACGTTCGGTAGTCTCCCTGCTAAGTGCGTAACTGGGCGGATTACTCGGATTGGTGATAAATAACGCTTTGATCCGCGGATCTTTCAACTTGTCTATATCTTCATCCTTATACTGCCAGGTGTGCAATCCGTCAGGAGTCATCTGGTCGGCGGAAATTTCGGTAACGTCAAACTGATAGCGTCGCAATTCCGGGATTTCTATATAAGGAGTGAACACGGGAATCATCAAAGCAATGGCATCTCCCTGATTCAACAGGAAATTCTCTTGCAAAGAATCGAACAGATAACACATGGCTGCCGTACCTCCTTCGGTGGCGAAAAGGTCAAAAGTCCCTTTCGGCGGACGGCGGTCACACATCTCTTGTGCCAAGTAATCCTGCACGATTAACTCTGTAAAATGTAAAATACGGTCGGGCACAGGATACTGGTCGCCAATGACCGATTCCGCCCATTCGTGAATCAGCGTATCCGGATCGGCAGCATGCTCCATCAACATATAATTGTAGCCCTCTTTCAGCAGATTAGCCCCCGGAGCTTTTTCATTCTCTTTCAGGAAAGCCTCGAAACGAGCGGCTATTCCAGCCTTTTGCGGAATACCTGCTATTCCTTCTTCCAGTGAAAACGCATGGCGACATTCGCAAAGTCCGAATTGTCCCAACAGAAAAAATGCTTCGCGTGGTTCGGTAGCAATCCAGTTCGGATTACCTCTTCCCGCATTCAGCATGGTATGTGCTATTTTCTTGATACTTTCATCTGCCATATCGATCAGTTTGTTTTTCAGCTCGAACGGGCTGATCGTTTCCATTTTCTTGGCATAACTTTTCGTAATGGCAGGGTTATTTGTTTTCTTTTCCATAATGATATTTATTTATATAGTTTTACATAAGCAACACGATGACGACTCCCCAGATAATCAGTAGCGTATTGCCGACTGCATACGTCACTGTATACCCTAATGCAGGTGTATCACTTTCCACTGCATCCTGAATAGCTCCCAGTGCCGCTGTTGTGGTACGTGCTCCTGCCGTGCATCCCAATGAAAGGGCAGGGTGGAATTTGAACAGGTATCTCGCCATCAGCAATCCTGCGAGAAGAGGGATGGCAGTTGCCAGTGCACCGACAATAAACAGACTGACTCCGACTTCCTTGAATCCGGCTATAAAACTGGGACCTGCAGCAATGCCGACCACTGCGATAAACATATTCAGCCCTACATTATTCAATACCCATAAAGAGGGTTCGGGGATACCTCCGAAGGTAGGATGCTTGCTGCGTAACCAACCGAACAGAAGTCCGGCAATCAATGCGCCGCCACTGGTAGAAAGACTGATAGGAACACCTCCCAGATGGATAGCCAGTGCGCCGAAAAGACCACCGAGCAAAATGCCCAGCCCAACGAAAATCATATCCGTCTGATTGGTCGGACGGTCAATGTAACCCATTTGTTTGGCAGCGCCTTCCACTTCATGTTTAAGACCGGTGAGCTCGAGAATATCTCCCGAATCCACAACTGTTTTGGATAATACCGGAACATTGATTCCGGCACGCTTGATGTTACGGATACTGACTCCGTGCATAAATTTCTGTGCCCGGATTTTGGCTACCGTTTCCCCGGCAAACGTCCGGTGAGTCACCATTACGGGAAGAGTTTCCGCCGGAAAATCCAATAATTGTGCGTCGATCACTTCCGGACCGATCCAGTCTTCTTCTCCGATTACAAACTCACGGCGTCCGCTTAGCACCACTTCGTCGTTTTTGCGAAGAATCAGGTTCGGATTGACATCTTTCACCACTCCTCTTTGACGAATCCGTTCTACAAACAGCCGTTTATCATTCTTGCATAAATATGTTTCGAGTTCACTGACTTTCTTTCCTTTGCCGAACCATTCATTGGTGATTTTATAGGCACGGAATACCACCGGACGAAGAGCCGGGGAAAATCCGGGTTCATCAGCTTCCGATGTTCCCATTTGAGCCTCCAGTTCTTTGCAGTCGGCTTTCACCTTATCCAGTCCGCCCAGCATTTTAGGGCCGAGAGAAGCCAGAATCCATGCAGAACCGGCTGTACCGAAGATATAAGTTACAGCGTAAGCTACCGGAATCGCATTGATGAATGTCGCTTTTTGCGCATCGCTGATTCCCAATTGGTTGATTGTATCGCTTGCCACGCCGATCACGGCGGATATGGTCTGTGAGCCTGCCAAAAGTCCGGCAGCTTCCCCTACATGGTATCCCATGATTTTGGCGAGTATCCATGGTGCCACCAGGCTGACAATACACATCAGTACAGCGAATCCCACCTGTGGCAGCCCATCCTTTTTTAATCCGCGGAAAAACTGCGGACCTACCTTATAGCCGACGGCAAACAGGAAAAGCAGAAAGAACACAGCTTTCATCGGACCATCCACAGTGATATTCAGTTGCCCGACCAATACTCCGACCAGCAGAACACTGGTGACTGTCCCCAATGAGAATTTTCCTATTTTGAGTCTGCCCAGCCAGAATCCGGCAAAGAGCGTCAGGAAAATAGCAAGTTCAGGGTGTACCCTTAATTGATTAATAATCCATTCCATAATTAAGTTGTTGTTTTAGGTTATGCCATTTACAACAGTTATTGCGTGAAAAGAGTTTATAGTGTTTATGATAAATAGATATATAAATATCCGATGAACTTTAAATTTCTCTATTTCGCTTTTTTGTTATACTTTTGTTCTTTCAAAAATAAAACTAATCATATTCTGTATGAAATCAGACATAGAAATTGCTCGCAGCATTGAGCTGAAGAAGATTAAGCAAGTTGCCGAAAGTGTCGGAATTCCTCGCGAGGAAGTGGAGAATTATGGCCGCTACATCGCAAAGATCCCTGAACAACTGATTGATGAAGAGAAAGTGAAGAAAAGCAATCTCATCCTGGTCACTGCTATCACGGCAACCAAAGCGGGCATTGGCAAAACTACCGTATCTATCGGTCTTGCTTTGGGACTGAATAAAATTGGAAAGAATGCGATTGTTGCTCTTCGCGAACCGTCTCTCGGTCCTTGTTTCGGAATGAAGGGAGGAGCGGCCGGTGGAGGATATGCACAAGTGCTTCCGATGGATAAGATTAACCTTCATTTCACAGGGGATTTTCACGCCATTACCTCTGCCCATAACATGATTTCGGCTTTGCTCGACAATTATCTCTATCAGAACCAGGCAAAAGGTTTCGGATTGAAAGAAATTCTTTGGCGGAGAGTGCTTGATGTGAATGACCGTTCGTTGCGCAGCATCGTTGTCGGTCTTGGACCTAAATCCAACGGGATTACCCAGGAGTCTGGTTTCGATATTACTCCTGCTTCGGAAATTATGGCGATTCTTTGTCTTTCCAAAGATGTGAGTGATTTGCGTCGTCGTATCGAAAACATCCTGTTGGGCTTCACTTATGACGACCAGCCTTTTACCGTAAAAGATTTGGGAGTGGCAGGAGCCATCACCGTGCTATTGAAAGATGCCATCCATCCTAATCTGGTGCAGACTACCGAAGGAACCGCTGCTTTTGTACACGGCGGTCCGTTTGCTAATATCGCACATGGTTGTAACTCTATTCTGGCCACTAAATTGGCAATGTCTTTCGGCGATTATGTAATTACAGAAGCCGGATTCGGTGCCGATCTTGGTGCAGAGAAGTTCTACAATATCAAATGCCGCAAGAGTGGACTCCAACCGCGTCTCACGGTGATTGTCGCTACGGCACAAGGATTGAAGATGCACGGAGGTGTCAGTCTCGACCGTATCAAAGAACCGAATATGGAAGGACTGAAAGAAGGATTGCGTAATCTGGACAAACATGTCCGTAATCTTCGTTCATTCGGTCAGACGGTTATCGTAGCTTTCAATAAGTTTGCGTCCGATACCGATGAAGAAATGGAATTGCTGCGTGAGCATTGCGAACAGTTGGGAGTCGGTTTTGCCATCAACAATGCGTTCAGTGAAGGAGGAGAGGGGGCAGTAGACATGGCCCGCCTGGTGGTAGATACAATCGAAAATAATCCGTCCGAACCTTTGCGTTATACATATAAGGAAGAAGATAATATACAGCAGAAGATTGAAAAGGTGGCTACTAATATTTACGGAGCCAGCGTTATTACTTACAGCAGTATTGCACGCAACCGTATCAAACTGATCGAGAAAATGGGCATCACTCATTATCCGGTTTGTATTGCTAAAACACAGTATTCATTCTCTGCCGATCCTAAGATTTATGGCGCGGTGAACAACTTCGAGTTCCATATTAAAGATATTGTAATCAATAACGGAGCTGAAATGATTGTAGCCATTGCCGGAGAAATTCTTCGTATGCCGGGATTGCCTAAAGAACCGCAAGCATTGCATATTGATATTGTGGATGGAGAAATAGAAGGATTGAGCTGATATACACTTAAAGAACACTTGTTCTGGCGCTATGCCGATAAAAATAAATCCCCGTCTTTCCCTATAAAATAAATGTGGAAAGACGGGGATGACTGTATATAGAGTCCAGTGTGCTTCTCTTTTCTCTTCTTGCACACTGTACGGTTGAATTCGTACTTGTTGTGGGTGATATATGACATCATATATTTCTTTTATAGTAACAAAAACGAAATTCCGGAAAGATAGTTCGAACGGGACCGTTAATAAATAAAAAAAGGCCTGCTCCTTTCGTAAAGAGCAGACCTTAAATGGGAATTAAGCTAATAACAGTTTACAATTACTAGCTTTAAAATTGTGTTTTAGTAAGCGAAAAGAGGATATTTTTTCATTGTCTCATTGACGCGTGCACGTACTTGTGCAATAACTTCCTCATTTTCTACGTTAGACAATACAGTTTCGATCATTTCTGCAATTTCGAGCATCAAGTCTTCTTTTGCACCACGAGTTGTGATAGCAGGAGTACCTAAACGGATACCGGAAGTCTGGAAAGCCGAACGGCTGTCGAACGGAACCATGTTCTTGTTAACGGTAATATCAGCAGAAACCAATGCTTTTTCTGCCACTTTACCTGTCAGATCAGGATATTTGCTACGCAGGTCGACCAACATAGAGTGATTGTCTGTACCACCGGAAACGATGGTAAAGCCACGGTCGATCAAAGCCTGTGCAAGTACGGCAGCATTTTTCTGTACTTGTTTAGCATATTCCTTAAATTCAGGTTGCAGGATTTCACCGAAAGCAACTGCTTTAGCAGCAATTACATGTTCCAACGGTCCGCCTTGGATACCCGGGAAAACGGCAGAATCCAGTAATTGAGACATCATCTTGATCTCACCTTTCGGAGTTTTCTTACCCCATGGATTGGGGAAATCCTTACCCATCATGATGACACCACCACGAGGTCCGCGAAGTGTTTTATGTGTAGTAGAAGTGACGATATGTGCATATTTAACCGGATTTTCGAGCACTCCGGCAGCGATCAGACCGGCAGGATGAGCCATGTCGATCATCAGGATAGCGCCTACTTTGTCAGCGATTTCACGCATACGTTTGTAATCCCATTCACGAGAGTATGCAGAACCACCACCGATAATCATTTTTGGTTTCTCACGAAGAGCGACTTCTTCCATCTGGTCGTAATCAACGCGTCCTGTTTCCTGGTTCAGGTTATATTCGCAAGGAGTATAGATGATACCGGAAGTGTTCACTAATGAACCGTGAGACAGGTGTCCGCCGTGTGCCAGATTTAATCCCATGAATTTGTCGCCCGGATTCAGAACAGCAAGGAAAACAGCCGCATTAGCTTGTGCTCCCGAGTGTGGCTGTACGTTTGCCCATTCAGCGCCGAAAATTTCTTTCAGGCGGTCGATAGCGATTTGTTCGCTTTGGTCTACTACTTCGCAACCTCCGTAGTAACGTTTGCCGGGATAACCTTCTGCGTACTTGTTAGTCAGGCAAGAACCCATTGCCTGCATTACCTGGTCACTCACAAAGTTTTCTGATGCAATCAGCTCGATTCCTTTCAACTGGCGTTGATGCTCTTTTTCGATGATGTCGAAAATGATGTCGTCTCTTTTCATTCTTTTATAAGTAAGATTAAATTTCTAATTCGAGATACCTATTTTAAGCGCACAAAGTTAATGAAAATAAATAAAGAATGAAGGAACAGCAAGAAAAATGTTAGTAAAAAGCGGGATTTAATGATATTTTATTCTTAAAGAATGAATCCCAATGAAAAACTTAACGCGCTGTCACGGCGACGGAAAATAATGTTGCTCACACCCGTACTGCCGTCGGAGTTGATATTGTCATAAATGATAGACTTGGAGATGTTTCCTATACCTTGTTCGTAGCGGAAATCGAAGAAGATACGTGAGATGTTGACACCTACGCCAATCACTGCGCTGACATTGAACGGATACAATTTTTCGTGAATACCCTTTTGGTCGAAATTCTTAAAAGTGATTTCATTGTGCTTTCCCCATAGGTAGCGAAGCTTGGGACCTGCGAAGATAGACATTCCGTAAGGTCCTTTTTTCACTACGTTATATCCATATAGAACGGGAAAATCGACACTGTGCAACACCGATTGCACCGATGCGTAATCAGGCTCGATGGCAGGATGCTGGGAACCGAGTTTGTCGAACGTAATCTCACATTTGCTTACATTATACGACACTTCAGGCTGAATGAAATGCTTTTTCATATTGATGCGCATGAAGAGAGCACCGAAATAACCAATCTTATAGTTATTCTGCACCTCATCGATAGTTACATCTTTAATTTTCAGTTCAGACACCATGAACATGGAAGAGTTGAAGCCCGCTTTGATACCGATATTTATTTTTTTTGTGTTGGGACGGTCTACTCTGTCTGCGTTATAATTCTGTCCGACAACCGGGCTGCCGGCTGCAACTAATAAACCTAAAAAAATGAATTTACGCAGCATATCCATGACAGTATCGTTCCTTTTATGATTTTTTCTTTTCTACACTCCAACCGAACTTACCGATTTTCTCTCCCAAATTGTAATATCCTCCGTGCACATATACCAGCGGATTAGCTTCCGCCAGTTCCAGCTTTCCGGTTTCGGGGTTCAGGTTCCGTTCATCGGCACGCACATTTACCACGTCGGCAATAAACATATCATGTGAACCAAGAGAGATGATTTCTTTTACACGACATTCAATGCAAAGAGGTGATTCTTCAATCAGCGGGGCACTGACTACCGTACACTGTCCGGGTGTCAGTTTCATCTCTTCGAATTTATGATAATCACGTCCCGAACGAACTCCGCACCAGTCGGTGGCAAAAGCCATATCTTTGGTTGTCAGGTTGATGACAAACTCCATATTTTTTTTGATAATATCGTATGAATGGCGTTCCGGACGTACGGATATGTAACACATGGGCGGGTTCGTGCAAATCGTACCCGTCCATGCTACTGTGAACATATTATATTCGCTTTCCTCTTTTCCGCAACTGACTAGTACAGCCGGCAGCGGATAAATCATCGTTCCTGGTTTCCAGTCCTGTTTCATAGTTGTCATTTTTTACCACAGATTACACAGATTCACACAGATATAGATATTATTATTCCATAAAATAAAAATCTGTGTGAATCCGTGTAATCTGTGGTGAGCTGAAGTTAGAGGATTGTTATTTCTTCTCGTTTCTGTTCTTTTTCGCAATAATGGCATTTCACGATGCAATTATCCTTATCTATCACATGAAAGATGGTGCTCATCGGTTCATTGTTGGTAATACATTTCGGATTGGCACATTTCACGATGCCACGAAGCTCATCCGGCATTTTTACCTCTTTCTTTTCTACTACCTCGTAATCGCGGATAATGTTCAGTTTGACGTGCGGTGCTACTACCGAAATACGGTTGATCTCTTCGTCACAAAAGAATTTATCTGCAATTTTGATGATCCCTTTTTTGCCTAGTTTTTTACTGTCGAGGTTGAATCCGATCGTGATATTGCTTGTCATTTGTTCCACACCGAGCAGTTGCACTACGGTGAAGAGCTTTTCAGATGGGATATGGTCAATCACTGTTCCGTTTTTCAGGGCAGCTACTTGCAATGCTTGTTTATTTTCGCTCATAATAAAATATCGTTTTTAACGTCCTCTAATGTGATACCTAATACATCGCAAAGGATTGCTTCGCGGGCATACAGACCGTTTTGTGCCTGTTGGAAATAATATGCTTTCGGGTTGTCATCCACATCGTAAGCAATTTCGTTGACACGGGGAAGCGGGTGCAGGATACGCAGGTTCGGACGTGTGTTTTCCAACATTTTGTTACGGAGAATATATACATTCTTCACCCGTTCATATTCCATCAGGTCGGTGAAACGTTCGCGTTGCACACGGGTCATATACAGAATATCGGCGTCGGCGATAATCTCTTCGGAAAAGTCTGTATGTTCAACGTATTTTATTTGGTGCGTTTTGCAGTAAAGTTTGTATTCTTCCGGCATTTTCAATTCTTCAGGAGCGATAAAATGGAAAGTCGGATTAAAGTGTCGCATCGCCATCAGCAAAGAATGTACGGTGCGGCCGTATTTCAAGTCACCCACTAGGAAAATATTCAGATTTTCCAGCGTTCCTTGCGTCTTGTAGATAGAGTAAAGATCGAGCATCGTCTGCGACGGGTGCTGGTTAGCTCCGTCACCTGCATTGACAATGGGCACCGGGGCTACTTCGCTGGCATATCGTGCAGCTCCTTCGAGATAGTGTCGCATGACGATAATATCTGCATAGTTACTCACCATCATGATCGTGTCTTTAAGTGTTTCCCCTTTGGAAGAGCTGGTGGCCTTGGGGTCAGAGAATCCGATTACTCGTGCACCGAGACGGTTGGCAGCTGTTTCAAAACTCAAGCGGGTACGGGTGGAAGGTTCGAAGAACAGGGTTGCTACTACCTTTCCTTGTAATAACCGGCGATTGGGGTTCATTTCAAACTGCTTCGCCATTTCGAGCATGTAGAGGATTTTTTCTTTAGAATGTTCGGCAATGGTTACTAAACTTCTGTTTTCCATTTTGTTATCTTTTATGTGGATAGAACTTGTTTTACCGGAGCGTAAAGGTACGAAGAATTTGTGAAAAGCACAGATTTTTCGTACCTTTTTTATCAGCTTTTAATCAGTCGGTTTATTTCCGTCCGCTGGCTAGTGCTGCAATGATATATTTCCCCGGTGCTCCGATTTTGCTCCAGGCCGTATTGGAGAGTAGTTTCCATACTTGGGTGCCTTTCCTACCATAGTCTGATAACCGGAGAATCGTCTGCCTCTCTTTCAAATTAGTCACTTTGTGGCGTTCCAGGCTTTCTATCAGTCCGTTCATGTTGTGTGTGGCCTGATTGTATGCATACCCCGGAATTTCAAACGAAGCATCGCTTATTTCTTCTTCTTCAGTATTTAGTTTAGTTTCCTTTAGTTTAGTTTGTCGAGAAATGTCTGCATTTTCTGAACTCACCTCCTCTTGAGTTGGAAAAATGTTAGCATTTTCCTTGTTCAACTCATCCTTGTGTATCCTTTTTCTCTGTTTGGTCTCTAATAAATAAGGTAGTTGTGAGAAATCTATTTTTCTTCGTGTCGTAGCTTCGAACCACACTCTTTGAATCTGTTCCGAAGTGAGTATACCGTGTTTCTCGTAGGTTTCTTTATGGAAAAATCCTTTTTCCAATAACAGATCGACAATCTTTTCCATCATGTCCTCTTTGATCCCGCCACCTACTTTGCGGACGAAAATAAGATTTTGTTCTTTCCCCCAAGAGATGTAATATCCCTCTTTATAGATTTTGCAAAGCAATCTCATGACCATGTAAGAAGCTAACACTCCGAATTTTGCTTCTAATAACTCCATAACCTCTTCGTCAAAAAAGTTTGCTGGTGTCGGGAAGTAAGGTATCCCTTTATTAATCATATTCATTATTCAGTATTTTTTATTAAAAACTATACAATAGCTTTCCATTCCATCAGGTTTCCGATCATGAATCTTCTCCATCCTTTTTGTTCTTCACTCCAATAGATAATAGACTCTTGTTGTGCTGTGATATTAAATTCTCTATGAAAGAATTTTTCATATCCTACCAGTGTTCCTCTTTCCAGGCAGAACGTACCATCCTGCTTATGAAAAGCTATCATTGCATTTCCATACAACATGTGTTCTATTAGTTTAATGCACTCCTGTACAATTCTCTCTGCACATTTATCCGAAATCCCCTTTTCGGCAGTAATACGTTTTTTCCATACTAATTTGCAAGCTTCCAACTTGCCTTTCTTGATCTTTTGTCTCATTTTCTTCTGTTTTTTGATTGAAAAATTAAGTTTTTATTTAAACATAAATATCCCCTGTCGGATAGTGACGGTATGCTGTTGTCATAGCGTTACTATCCTTTCATTATAGTGACGCTATGACAACAGCATACCGTCACTATTTTTTGAGAGAAATTCTTGTTGTTTTCCGACCGGTTGAAAACGGCGGCGAAGGTAGGTCTTATATTTCACTTGTCCCATTATTTTTTCTTAGTACTTGCTTTTAAGCTTTTCAGCCTGTTCTCTTTTTTCCTTTTTCTCTTTCATATATTCTTCTTCGACAGACTTTTTCAATGCCGCCAATTCTGCATGTATACTGCTAAGTTCCATTAACTTATAGCCGCCATGCTTGTGAATGTATAATACTTTTTGGTCATAGATATATTGGGCCAGATTTATCAGCTTTTTTTTCTTAGGATGGTGGAAATATCCATCAATAAAGATTCTCAAATGCATGGTGAGATAAAGGCGGATATCTCCACTGATTGCTATTCTGTTTTCCAGTTCTTCTTCACTGATGATTTCTTCCTTTGACTGTCTTCTGGGGGCTTTTTCCACTGTTTGAACATTTCTTTTTGCTTTGTTGTTTTTACTTCCTTTTTTAGATTTTTCGCTTCTCATAATTAGTTAATTTTTGCAATATTAATGAATGTTAATTTGAAAATAATATCTGGAAAGTGAAATTGAACCTGCAAAAAGATTTGTTCTTTTGTCGCTTGCCAAATAGTATATATATAAAATAACTAGTGATGCAAATGATGAATAAAAATGGATTTAGTCGATGTGGTGAGAACTACATCAATCGTTTACGAAAGGAAGGGCGTTATTCTACGGCGCACGTTTATAAGAACGCCCTTTATTCTTTCGGGAGGTATTGTGGTACATTGAATGTGTCGTTCAAGCAAGTTACCAAGGAACGTTTACGACGTTATGGTCAGTATCTTTATGAGTGTGGTTTGAAGCCCAATACGATTTCTACGTATATGCGTATGCTTCGTAGTATTTACAATCGGGGAGTGGAAGCGGGGAGTGCCCCTTATGTTCCTCGATTGTTTCATGATGTCTATACAGGTGTGGATGTCCGGCAAAAGAAAGCTTTGTCTGCCGGTGAATTACATAAGCTTTTGTATGAAGATCCCAAATCGGAACGTTTACGTCGTACACAAATTATTGCCGCCCTGATGTTTCAGTTTTGTGGAATGTCATTTGCTGATTTGGCACATTTGGAAAAATCAGCTTTAGATCAGAGCGTGTTGCGCTATAATCGAATCAAGACGAAAACTCCCATGAGCGTCGAAGTATTGGATACCGCCAGGGGAATGATAAATCAACTCTGGAGTAATCAGGAACCCATTCCCGATTGTCCGGACTATCTATTTGATATACTTTGTAATAACAAGAAACGCAAAGATGAAAGAGCATACCGTGAATATCAGTCTGCTCTTCGGAATTTTAATAATAGTTTGAAGGATTTGGCGAGAGTTTTACGGTTAAAATCTCCGGTTTCTTCTTATACACTGCGCCATTCTTGGGCAACGACAGCGAAGTATCGTGGAGTGCCAATTGAAATGATCAGTGAATCATTGGGGCATAAATCTATAAAAACGACACAAATCTATTTAAAAGGTTTTGAACTCAAAGAACGTACAGAGGTAAATAAAGGGAATTTATCTTACATTAGAAACTATCGTTTAGGTTGATAGTTAACGATAAAGTGTTAGAAATCAAGGGCGAAATGTTTCCGTTACTTCTTAGGTAACGGATAATTATTCGGTGCAAAGATATGCAAAAATACAAATAGTAAACAAGTAAAATCTTCTTTTTTTTCTGAATTGTTGAAATATGCAACAAAAATATATCAGGACATGATGATTCTGTTTGATCATGCCTGAAATTCCTGTACTCTGTTTCCAAAGATGTTTTCCCTTCACGTAGGTTAGAAAAACATCTTTGTAGGCAGTTCCTGTCCATGTTTTTCTGCTTTCATCTGTTTTTCTGTGAATGAGTACCTTATCCGTTACCTAAGAAGTAACGGAAAAATAAGGGGTAAAAAAGTATGATTCTAACGAAAGAAACTTTAAGTGCTGGGCCTAGTATTGGGACAGGGGAAGGCGTAGCACACTCTAAACGCTGGTATGTCGCTCTGGTCCGTATGCATCATGAAAAGAAAGTAGCCGAGCGTTTAGATAAAATAGGGATTGAAAATTTTGTACCAGTCCAGCAAGAAGTACATCAATGGAGTGACCGCCGTAAAGTGGTTGAATCCGTATTGCTTCCGATGATGGTTTTTGTACACGCTGATCCCAAAGAACGTAAAGAGGTTCTTTCCTTTTCTACCGTTAGTCGGTATATGGTAATGCGTGGTGAGAGCAGTCCGACTATCATTCCTGATGAACAAATGGCCCGTTTTCGTTTTATGCTCGACTATTCCGAAGAGGCAATCAGTATGAATAGTGCTCCTTTGGCACGTGGTGAAAAAGTGCGTGTCATTAAAGGTCCCTTGACAGGGCTTGTAGGAGAACTTGTTATGGTAGATGGTAGAAGCAAGATTGCTGTCCGGTTGAATATGCTGGGGTGTGCTTGTGCGGATATGCCAGTAGGATTTGTGGAATTGGTTGGTGAGAGAAGATAGTTGTCCCCTCATACAGAAAAAATAGATAAAAACTAGGTTTCTTTTAGGGATATATTCAATTTGAAATAGATATAATGTCGCAGAATTCTGACAATAATAAGCGGATAGCCAAGAACACGCTGTTACTATATTTTCGTATGCTGTTCATGATGGCAATAAGCTTGTATACCTCACGAGTGATATTAAATTCTTTGGGGATTGAGGATTTTGGCATATATAATGTAGTTGGTGGTGTTGTTGCTATGTTTTCATTATTGAGTGGCTCCCTCTCGGCTTCGATTAGTCGTTTTATTACTTTTGAATTAGGAAAAGGCAATAAAGAGAATTTGAATAAAATATTCTCATCAGCTGTGACGATTCAATTGGGGTTGGCTATTGTTATAGTTATGCTTGCTGAAAGTGTTGGAATATGGTTCTTGAATGCAAAAATGAATATTCCGGCGATAAGGATGACGGCTGCTAATTGGGTTTTTCAATTTTCAATTTTGACGTTTGCTATCAATCTTATCAGTGCACCATACAATGCCAGTATTATAGCACATGAACGGATGTCTGCCTTTGCATATATTAGCATATTGGAAGTGGTGGGAAAGCTAGTGGTCGCATATTTGATAATGGAATCTTCAATGGATAGATTAATTCTATATTCAATCCTAATATGTGGAATAGCATTAATTGTTCGTTTCGCATATAGTATTTATTGTAAAAAGCATTTTAGTGAATGTACTTATCATTTCATATTCGACAAAGAGATACTGAAAAAAATGTTCGGATTTGCTGGATGGAATTTTATAGGTGCTTCATCAGCGATTTTTCGAGACCAGGGAGGTAATATTGTGATCAATCTGTTTTTTGGTCCGGCTGTAAATGCGGCCCGTGGGATAGCTTTCCAAGTGAATACTGCCATTCAGGGATTTGTTACAAATTTTATGACTGCATTAAACCCACAAATTACAAAATCATATGCTTGCGGTGATCGTGAATACATGATGACTTTGATTTATCAAGGGGCAAGATTGTCTTTTTATATGTTACTGATACTTTCTCTTCCTATCTTAATCAACACACATTATGCCTTGACTATTTGGCTAAAGCTTGTACCAGAACATGCTGTTTTATTTGTACAATTGGTGTTAATATTTGCCATGAGCGAATCAATTTCTCAACCATTGATTACAGCAATGCTTGCGACTGGAAACATACGTAGTTATCAAATAATTGTTGGTGGCTTACAAATGCTAAATCTGCCAATTTCATACATGTTATTGCATTTTGGTTGTATTCCTGAAGTAGTTTTAATAGTTGCAATTATTATATCACAATGTTGTTTGGCTACACGTCTTTTTTTGCTTCGTGGTATGATACACTTATCAGTAATGGTTTATATAAAGAAGGTTTATTTTAATGTCATTATTGTAACGGTAATTTCAGCTATTGTCCCTTTAATAGTAGCAGAGTATTTAGAAGAATCTTTTATAAACTTTATTTTTCTCAGTTTGATTTCAGTAGTTAGTGTATTTATTACAGTTTTCTATGTGGGTTGCAATGTAGGTGAACGAATGTTTATCTTATCGAAAATAAAGGCCGCAAAACAAAGAATTATAAAAAATGATCCAAATAATAGATAAGTCTCAATGTTGTGGCTGTACAGCTTGTGCTAGTATATGCGCACAAGGTGCTATAACGATGCAGCCTGATGGGATGGGATTTCTATATCCTGTGGTAAATAAGGACAAATGTACAGATTGTGGATTTTGTGAGAGAGTATGTGCTTTTAGTGAGCGATATGATAGAAGTTTAAATTTGAAAGAACCTATTATATATGCGGCTCGTCATAAAAATATTCATGAAATAGAAACGAGTCGTAGTGGAGCAGCCTTTATTGCTATCTCTGATTGTATATTGGAACAAGGGGGCTGCGTTTATGGTGCTGGGTATACCGACCATTTTAGGGTTGTTCATAAGCGTGCATCTATAAGAGAGGAGCGTGATGAATTCAAGGGCTCTAAGTATGTACAAAGTGATCTTCGAGGTGTTTTCATACAAATAAAGGAGGATTTGCGTCGAGGTTTGTTGGTTTGCTTTTCGGGTACGCCTTGTCAAACTGCTGGATTGTCTTCTTTTATAGGTAAACATTTACGTGGAAATTTAATTTTGGTGGATATAGTTTGTCATGGAGTACCAGCTCCTTACATTTGGAGAGATTACTTAATTTATCTGGAGAAGAAGTACAAGCGGAAAATTGTAAAAGTAGATTTTAGAGATAAGTCTAGAATAGGATGGGCGGACCATATTGAATCTGTTATGTTCGAAAATGGAGAAAAAAAAGAACTGCGTACATATACTGATCTGTTTTATAAACATATCATGCTACGTCCATCATGCAGTCAATGTTATTATACAAACTTTCATCGTCCTTCAGATTTTACCATCGCCGATTATTGGGGATGGGAAAAAAGAGATGCTAATTTTAATAAGGACAATAAGGGGTGTTCATTGTTGTTTTTAAATACCGAAAAGGGAAAAGAAATATTTGATTTGACTAAAAGAAAATTGAATTATCTCCAGACAGAACAAAGTTGGTGCTTACAACCTAACTTGCAGCATCCGTCTGTTTTTTCAGTTCAATGGAGAGATTTTGAAAGATTATATGAAAAGAGTGGATTTGTGGTAGTAGCTAAAAGATATGGTGATTTAGGATGGAGATATAAAGCTCAAAAAATAGAGTTGAAAATGAAAAGAATAATGTTGAAACTTTATGGAAAATAAACGTTATTATTGGTGTGTAATATTAATACTGCTATTAATACAATGTTTTGGTGTTACATATTTAAGTCCTCATTTTCTGTATTATCTATTTGTCCCTGTAGTGTTGCTTTTTGTTTTGAAGCAAAGAGGTAGTGTGTTTGGATATAAAAGATTATTGTATTTCTATTTCGTTTGTATTCTATTTTCATGCATATATTCATTTTTATATAATCAACAAAATTTACTTAAAACATTTGTCGCTTCATATGATTTTTTTGGAATTTTATCAGTGTTTATGATATTAAATTACCGCCTTTCGTATCAGCAGACAACTAAGTTAATAAAATTTATTGGTATTCTATTCTGTTGCTGCTATATATTGCAATGGGTAATATATCCGTATGTTATTTTTGCTGGAGCTAGTGATGAAGTAAATATTAGTAGCTCATTTTTTAGAATGAGAATGTCTGGGAGTATTGCTTCTTTTTGCTTGTATTTTTATGGATTAAATAAGTTCTTATTGGATAGAAAGTTGAAGAATGTTTTTTTTATGATATTGGGATTCTTTCCTATTATTATTATGGGATTCCGTTCACTGACGACTCTTACCCTTGTTTCGACTTTTTTTCTTATAGCTATTGTTGTTAAAGATGTAAAAAAAATATTCTTGTTTGTTGGGTATCTTTTTATTATAGGGATGTTGTCCTCAAATATTCCTGTTGTGGAGGAGAAAATCAATGAAATGCTAAATAGGCACGAGTCTAATCAAAGCTTTAGCAATGAAGATTATATACGATATGCTGAACTTGATTTTTTTCAAAATGAGGTTTTTGTAAAACCGTTAGAGCGATTTGTTGGAGGAGGAATGCCTGTTTTTGATAATAATGTTTCGCATTCAAAATATGTTTCAATAATGAAAAAGGCTTATGATTATGATTTTTATTGGGTTGATTTAGGAATTGTAGGATTGAGTTTTATCATAGGTATTCCTGCTGTTTTATTGTTAGTGATAATAATACTAAGATGTGCTATTCTATGTAAGGATAGAGAACTTCAATATATTCGTTTTACATTATTGGTTGTATTGTTAGGCTCTTTATTTACTTCAAAAGAGTTGTTTAGAACAGGAAATATGGTAATTATTGGAATATTTTTGTATTTGGAATATATACGCAATAAAGAACTGAAATTGAAATTATTAGATGAAAAAAGTAAATGAAAAGAATAGGTATTTTAACATTTCATCGCGCTCATAACTATGGTGCTGTCTTACAATGTTATGCTTTGCAACAAATTTTAATGCAACTAGGTTATGACGCTCGGGTCATAGATTATAGGCAAAAGTTCACTGAAAGAATCTATAAACTTTTTAGTTTGCGATATTTTTTTTCAATGTATTTACATCCTAAAAAAGCATTTTCTTATATTGTTAATATAAGAAAACGATATAGGAAGAATAAAGTTTTTACATCATTTATTGACAGATATTTCAATGTAACTGAAGTATGTACTAAAAACATACCACAAGATTTTGATATATATTTAATAGGAAGTGATCAAGTATGGGGAATTCATTGTACAAATGGAGTTGAACCTGTATACTTTGGTAGTTTTTTTCGTCTTTCGGAAAGTAAATTGTTTAGTTATGCTATTAGTACTAATATAGCATCATTAGAAGCTGTTGGAGATGAAAAAATAATGAAATATGCAAGCTCTTTTTGTGAAATTTCATTTCGAGAAGAAGCTATCTGCCGGAAATTTGAAAGTATGACAGGGATAAAGGGGCGAGTGGATATTGATCCTACATTGTTGACTAGCCCATCTACATGGGATTCATTAATTGATTCTAAATGGGAGAAAGAAAGGTATATCTTGATATATCAGGTGCGATATCCACACGGAAAAAATGTATTAATGGAGAAGGCAGAGATATTGGCTCGTACTTTAAAGTGTAAGATTATAGACCTGTCATCTATGACTTATTCTCCGGAGGACTTTGTTTCCCTTTTTAAGTACGCGCTTTATGTAGTCACAACATCTTTTCATGCTACTGTTTTTTCAATTATTTTTGAACGTCCGTTATACGCTATAAAGTTGAATGACGGGCATGATGGGAGATATGAAAATATATTAAGGGCTGTTGGAGGTGAGAATATGTTAGTCGAAAAAGATTTTAACCCTATAGTTCAGAATATAGATTACAAATCTATCAAAAATAGGTTGGATTTGCTAAAAGATAGTTCAATTAGTTATTTAAAAACTTTGGGTTAATATATATTTTCTATGAAATTTAGTGTAATTATACCAATCTATAAAGCGGAGAAATATTTAGAATTAGCTGTTAATTCTGTTTTGAGGCAGACATATGTCAATTTTGAGATAATTTTGGTCGATGATGGTAGTCCCGATAATTGTCCTATTATTTGCGAGCATTATAAAAAAAAAGACAATAGAATAAAAGTCATTCATCAAAAAAATGGAGGTGTTTCAAATGCAAGAAATAATGGAATTAAATGCTCAATGGGGGATGTAATTTGTTTTTTGGATGCGGATGATCAATGGGTGGATGATTATTTGGAACGACTCTATAATTTATATATCAAATATACTGATATAGGGGCAGCATTTACTGCAAGATGGGACAGATACCCTAATGGAGAAACTAAATTAATGAAAATAAGCTCTCAAAACGAAGATGACTTTATTTTAATTGACTTATTTGAAAATTTTGCCATGTGCAGAACTAGCTGTTTCAGCATAAAAAATAACGATATAAAATTTATTGGTCTTTTTAGAGAAGGTATTAAAAGAGGGGAAGATGCGGATTTAATATTGAGGGAATATTGTTGTTGTAAAATAGGATATATAAATGTGCCATTAGTATTTTATAATGTTGATACAGAATTCAATTCTAAAAGCAGTAAAGCAATATGTTATTTCCCTTATGAAGAATGGTATTCTTATAAATATCCTAACAGAGGTGTCTTGATAGTACATACAACAGGATTATTGATAGATAAACTCTGTAGTTTAATGAGTATGGGATATTATAAGGAGGCAATTTTCTTGTTTTTCAAAATTAAATGGTTTAAATATATGTATTATAAATGTAGATAAATATGAACTTTTTGAAGCTATTTATCCCGTTTTTTCAATCCTATTTATTGAATTACTTTTTTGCTTATTGTCCTTGTTGGGAGCTTCGTAAATTATATTTCAAATTACTAGGGATGAAAATAGGAAAGAAAACTCTCCTTGATATGGCAACTTATGTACTTGCACCATCTCAAATTATAATTGGCAATTATTGTCATATCAATCGAAAATGTTTTTTAGATGCTAGAGGGAAAATTAGTATAGGAAATAATGTTTCTATTTCTCATAATGTGACACTTTGTTCTGCAGGGCATGATTTCAATTCTCCCAATTTTGCATATGAAGTTTCTCCTATTGTTATTCATGATAATGTGTGGATTGGGGTTAATGTAACAATATTAAAAGGTGTAATTATAGGAGAAGGAGCGGTTATAGCTGCGGGAGCAATAGTGACCAAAGATGTTGAGTCTTATAGTGTTTATGCGGGCATTCCTGCAAAAAAAATAGGGGTAAGAGAAGAAAATATTCAATACAAATGTACTCAATTTGCTTATTATAAAAATATAAGAAAACCGTATTTTAAATGATGAAGACAATTACGTGGATAACTGCAGATTATATGCTGCAAGTGGATTTACCAATATTGCATAAACTGAAAGACATATATACTATAAGGTGGATTGTATATACATCGGAAACTTCTGATAAAAAAAAGACTGCATTAGAATATGCACATAAATATGGTATTGATATAACGTTCTACTGTATAAAGGGACATCGTTATTCACCGCTGACTTATTGGGAGTATGACCAACAAATGAAAGCTATTAGTAAAAGGAATAGTGATGTTTACTATTTTGATATTATAGCTTTTCCTTATTTATTATTTGCAATAAAAAAAAATATTTCTCATAATAAAGTTATTATGGCAATGCATCATGGACATATACATAATGGAATGCAAATGCGTTATATTTATAAGTATTATTTGTCTTATCTATGCAAGCAATCTTTTTCGTTTCAGTATTACTCTCAAACACAAGCCAAATATTTTGCAGGAGATAGTAAAAGATGTTTTGTAATACCTTTAGCATTGAATGATTTTGGGAGTAGTAATTCATATCCTCCTGAAAATTACGTTCAGTTTCTTTCTTTTGGGAATATAATCCCAACAAAAAATATCGAGTTATTGATTCATGCCGCATGTAAGGTTAGAGAAATGATAGATCATCCTTTTAAAATTAAAATTGTGGGGCATTGTCGTAATTGGAATAATGTATATCAACCATTAATTAAATATCCGGATATTTTCGACTTACATATTGAGTCTGTGCCCGATAAGGATATTCCAATATTGTTTTCTTCTTCACATTTTTTAGTGCTTCCTTATAAATCAGTAACCCAGAGTGGTCCGTTAAGAATTGCTTATGGTTATAATTTGCCTGTAATAGCATCTGATTTGGAAGGATTTAAAGAAAGTATTGTAGATGGTTCAACAGGGCTATTATTTAAAACAGAAAGTGTAGATAGTTTGGCCAATATATTGATTTCTGTTATAATGAATCATCCAAATAATTATAATGAAATTAGAGAAAAGCAACGGAAATATATAGAAAATAATATTTCACAAGAGGTAATTATTTCTCAATATATTAGAATGTTTAACAGTTTATTGCAATGAATATTAGAAGACAATTAAGTGAGATTCATTCTCTTTTGTTTATAAAATTGACACCATATATGTTGCATGAGTATTGGAGGTTTACAAAATATATGGCACGGTGTCAGATGTCTAAAAAATCTAATAAGTTGATGACAGAGATCATGATGACTACTCATGCAATTGAGAAAGCTTTTTCTTTAGTTTTTATACGAAAAGGATTTGGTATTCAGAAGATAGAACTATTGGCGAGAAATATTCACAAGTATATTCAAAAATATGGTTACTCTGATGAATTGGATATACCTATTTCTTTAGTGTTCTATTATTTGGACTTCCAATCTTTAGATGGTTTTATTGACTCAAAATTATCGAAAGTGAAAAGTGATATGAATATTATAATAGAGCAAATTCATAAAACTAAAGATGAATTTTTATCTGCTGGTCATATAACTGTTTCAAGAAAAAAAATGTGGGAGTTGACAAATATAAACTTTAAGGTATTAGCGGAAGGAAGGCATTCTTTTAGGCATTTTGGATTAAATGATGTATCAGATGAATTGATAAGAAATGCTTTAGACATAGCTAAAAATTCGCCATCCGCTTGCAATAGACAAGCATATAGAGTACACGTTTTTAAGGGAGAAGAGAAAGATCTAATATTACAATTGCAAGGTGGAGCGAATAGTTTTTATAAAGAAGTTAATAAGGCCATTTTAATAACTGGGGACTTAAATCGTTATTATAGTACGGAAATGCATTTGCCATATGTTGATGCTTCTTTATTTGCTATGTCTCTAATGTATGCTTTTACGTCTTTAGGTATTGCTTCAATTCCCTTAACAATGGGTAGAAAACTTTCCATATTGAGAGATATTCCAAAAAAATTATCTATTCCATTGAATGAGACTCCTGTGATTTTAATTGCAATAGGCGAATATCCAGAGGAGGCTTCATTATCAAAGTCAGAACGAAATAGTATAACATCATTTACTACTTTTCATTAAAATGAAAATACTAGTCATTACATATAGTCGTGAAGTTAATCCGGGAACTTTTTTACAAGCGTATGGAGTCCAATATGGATTGAAACAAATATTTCCAGATTCTAATATTGAATTTATTAGACATACTCGGTTGTATTCTTTGGTGGGAAATATTAAAGGGCAAGATGATTGTCATAAGAATTGGGCTTTTATAAAAGCTAAATTGTTTGCTATTCCGCGTAGGCTAAAATATGAATGTTTATATAAAAAGAAATTTTCTTTTACTCAAAGAAAATTTGATTTATTCGATTATGATGAAAATGATTTTAAATGTTTTGTAAAACAATATGATTTGATATGCGTAGGGAGCGATACGATTCTTATTAATATAGAAAGGAATAATCATATCGGACTTATGTGGCTCAAAGATATAGAGAATCCTAAAGTTTTTTTTGCAGCAAGTGCTGCTCCTGCTAATTTTGTGATACCGGATAAGTATAAAAGAGCCTTGTATAAAACGTTTATGTCAGCTTTAAAAGTTGGTGTTAGAGATGAAGTTACTAGTGATATGTTAACAGGTTTGTTAGGTGTATCTGGAGATAAGATTGAAATACAACCGGACCCTACTTATTTGATTCCAGAATCAACTTTAAAAATGTCTTCTTTTTATTCGATGAAATTAGAGCGAATAAAAAAGTCTCATAAGATAGCATTAGTGAATTTTGATAACGGATTTCAATTTAAAAGGGAAATTACGCGAGAGATGCAAAACAAAGGTTTTTATGTGATTTCAACTCATTATAACGTAGATGCTGATTGGAATATCATGACACTTTCGCCTTTTGAATGGGGAGCTTTGTTTCGTTATGTTGATATTACGATAACGGATAGATTTCACGATTCAGTTTTTACATTACGAAATAATAAATTAGTATTTGCCATTGATTGGGATGATAGTCGTTTTAGTAAGAGTGGTTTTTCTAAAACAAATAGTTTATTGAAATCTTATAATTTGGTGGATTATCATTTAATCATTAAGAATAGAGAAAACTATGATAAGTTTCTGCATAAAATGAATTTGCTTAATGATTCAGTAAGTGAGAGAACTGATGAAGTTAATAGTCAGATTAAAAAGTTTTATTTATCTTATTTAGATGAGATAGCGAAAGTATATTTTATAAAATAAAGATGATATGGATAGCGAAGTATGTTTCGATTAAATACAAATTGAAATAACAATGAAATATATTCTTGTAATAGATCACATAGCTACTGGAGGTGCTGAACGTATACTTATAGATTACTACCGTCATTTAGAGAAAGAAGGACATCAGCCTTATGTATTTACACTTTCTGGTAATGATGGGCAGAGTCCTTGGACAGCAGGTATACGTGTTGTTTATGGAGCTAGCAGAGATGAAAATAATTTGTTGAAGAAGTTTTGTCAACAAGTTGGCCTATATTATAAATTAAGGAAGCTGAACAAGCAGCTAAAACCGGATTGTATCTTTTCTTTTTTAGAAAAAAGTAATTTCCTAACTGTTCTTATTTCATCGAAAGTGGTAAAGGTACTGACTGTTCATAATGTGCTTTCAATTCAATATACAAAGGTACAATCAGTAAAGGTAAGGAAAATTCTTTATGCTATGATTCGTTGGGCATACAATAAATGTCCGAATGTAGTGGCAGTATCGAAACAAGTGCGAGATGATTTGATACAGTCATTCGGAGTAATTCCTTCACACATTCGGGTGGTTAATAATTATGTAGATAGAGGCGATGTCGAACAAAAGTCAAAAGAGGTTGTGGATGACTTTCTGTTTGATAAGAATTTGCGCTATGTGATGAACATAGGTCGCTTTTCTGATCAAAAAGCTCAATGGAAATTGTTAAAGGCATTTTCACTTTGTTTGAAGAATGGTTTACAAAATACGAATTTAGTATTGATGGGGAATGGAGACTATACAAAAGATTTGCAGCAGTTAGCTAAAGATCTAGGAATAGAAAAGCAAACAGTTTTTCTTCCATTTAAAGTTAATCCTTATAAGTATATGGCACATGCGAACTTATTTGTTTTATCTAGCATTTTTGAGGGTTTTCCAATTGTATTGTCTGAAATTTCATCTTTACGTATTCCATTTGTAGGTACTAGGAAAGCTATACCTGAAGAAATGTTCGAGGATAAGTCTGTGTGGGAACAATGTATATTTGATAGTGTAACATTAGAGAAAGATTTCAGTACATTTATTCATAAGGATGAAAAAGCTCTGTCCATCTTAATTCAAAAAGGTATAGAGAGTGTTGATTTTAGAGAGATGATTTTACAATGTACCTTAAACTGGGAAAAAGATAATAATAAAACAAACCAATTTAAAGCTTATGATCAAATATAATAGGATTAATTATGCATTCAATTTTAGTGAATAAAATAATATCTACAGAAGCTTATTTTCTTCAAGATATCCTCACGCAAAAAGGAAAAGTGTATACTTTCCTAAATCCTGTATCTTACCTCACTGCTTTAGATAACAAATCTTTGTTTAGTGGATTCGATGGCATTTTTGCTGATGGTTCCATTCTTGTATCGGCAATAAAAATGATTTATGGAAAGAAAGTGACACGACGTAGTTTTGATATGACTTCTATAGCACCGGAACTATTGAAGTATGCTGAAGATAATGACCGAATGCTATATGTTGTAGCTTCAAAACAAGAACAAGTGGAGAGGGCTATGGATATATTTAAAGAGCGTTATCCGAAACTTAGATTTGCAGGATATAGAAATGGATATTTTACTTCAGAAAAGGAGATGGATTGCGAAGCTAAACATATAGTCGATCTGAATCCAGACTTTGTGGTAGTGGGTATGGGGGCATTAATACAGGAAAAGTTTTTGTTGAAAGTAAAAGATGCCGGTTTTAAGGGGATTGGTTTTACTTGTGGGGGCTTTATTCACCAAACTTCAAAGAATGAGATTGATTATTATCCTTCGTGGGTTAATAGGATGAATTTGCGCTTTGTTTATCGTATGTATAAAGAAAAACATACTCGTAAACGATATATGCAGGCAGCTCTACTTTTCCCTGCACGATTCATTTACGAGAGAGTGTTCGAATAAAAAAACTACTATCTTTTTAGAAAGAACTTTCGTATCTGCCTGAATAAGTGAAAGAAAGGGATATAAAATAGAGACAATGGAACTAATAACAATAGTAACATTGTGGGGATTATTTTCCCAAAAAATATTTGTGCCTTTTCTTTCATGGCGTAAAGGTAAATATATCGATTAATATAAATAGTAAAATACAAAAGAATTTATTATGCAGGAAGTCCAACGTTTTAACAAAGTCCTAAAATCTCTAGTCCTGTTGGGAGACCTTATTTTGCTGAACCTGCTTTTATGGGGATTTAATTTGTTTCTGGGTACCCGTTTCTGGTGTATCCATTGCGGTTCTATCTTTCAGGGAATGACCCTTATCACTCTGTGCTATTTACTTTGTAACATGCATTCAGGGGTTATTCTTCATCGTCCTGTGGTGCGTCCTGAACAGATCATGATCCGTGTCTTACGTAACATGGTTCCTTTTGTCTTTTTTTCGGTTTGCACATTGCTTGTTTTTCATTTTCATTTTTCTCATTCCCGATATTTCGGACTGTTTTATGTTGCACTGATAATTGTCATTATTAGCTACCGCTTAATTTCCCGTCACTTTCTGGAGCTTTATCGAAAAAAGGGAGGAAATGTGCGCAAGGTAGTATTAGTTGGGAGCCATGAGAATATGCAGGAACTTTATCATGCGATGACGGATGATCCTACGTCTGGTTATCGTGTACTGGGCTATTTTGAGGATTTTCCTTCGGACCGGTATCCGCAGGATGTTCCATACTTGGGACAACCCAATGAAGTAAGTGTTTTCTTAGAAAAACATGCGGGAGAGATCAATCAGCTTTATTGTAGCCTTCCTTCTGTACGTAGTGCGGAGATTGTTCCTATCATTAATTACTGTGAAAACCATTTGGTCCGTTTCTTTAGTGTTCCAAATGTCCGTAATTATTTGAAACGTAGGATGCATTTTGAATTATTGGGGAATGTTCCTGTACTTTCCATTCGTTGTGAGCCATTGGAATCACTGGAGAACCGTATTATCAAGCGTGCTTTTGATGTTGTTTGTTCAGGGTTATTTCTTATTACGGTTTTTCCGTTCGTTTATATATTCTTTGGAATTGCGATCAAGTTAAGTTCTCCCGGTCCTGTTTTTTTCAAACAAAAACGCAGTGGTGAGGATGGTCGTGAATTCTGGTGTTACAAGTTTCGTTCAATGAAGGTTAATGCGCAATGTGACACTCTTCAGGCTACGGAAAATGATCCTCGTAAAACACGTATCGGAGAGATAATGAGAAAGACTAGTGTGGACGAATTGCCTCAATTTATCAATGTATTGAAAGGAGATATGTCTATTGTAGGTCCCCGTCCTCACATGTTAAAGCATACGGAGGAATATTCTAATCTGATAAACAAGTTTATGGTTCGTCACTTCGTTAAACCTGGAATAACTGGCTGGGCTCAAGTGACGGGCTTTCGCGGTGAGACGAAAGAGCTCTGGCAGATGGAGGGACGTGTGCAACGTGATATCTGGTATATAGAGCATTGGACTTTTTTATTGGACTTATATATTATGTATAAGACGGTGTATAATGCTATACATGGAGAAAAAGAAGCATATTAATAAAATAAAACTTAGGAATTAAAGGGCGTTTAATTATGAATTTAAGAATTATGATGAGAAGACTAAACAAAAGAAATTTGTGGCTACTATTGTTGCCATTCCTATTGGCTGGCTGTCAGTCTTATAAAAAGGTTCCCTATTTCCAGAATGTGGAAGTTGTGAACGAGGTAGAACAACAGGAAAAATTGTATGATGCCAAGATCATGCCCAAGGATTTGTTGACTATTGTGGTATCGTGTACTAATCCTGAACTTGCGATACCTTTTAACCTGACGGTTGCCAGCAATGCCGGAATAGCTGTGAGTACTTCGTCTTATGTGACTACTCAACCTGTATTACAGCCTTATTTGGTAGATAATGAAGGAAACATAAATTTTCCGGTGTTAGGAGAATTGAAGTTAGGAGGCTTAACGAAAAGGGAAGCAGAACAGCTGATTATAGATAAATTGAAGCCTTACATGAAGGAGACTCCCATTGTAACGGTCCGTATGGTAAATTATAAAATATCTGTTATCGGTGAGGTTACCCGTCCCGGAACTTTTACTATCTCTAATGAGAAAGTGAATTTGTTGGAGGCATTGGCTATGGCTGGTGATATGACGGTATACGGTCTTCGTGATAATGTAAAGTTGATTCGTGAAGATGCAAACGGCAAACAGCAAATTGTAACTTTGGATTTGAACAAGGCCGAAACCATTCTTTCACCTTACTATTGGTTACAACAGAATGATATTATCTACGTAACTCCTAATAAGGCAAAAGCTCGAAATTCAGATGTAGGTAACAGTACCAGTCTCTGGTTCTCTGCAACCTCTATCCTGGTATCCATCGTCAGTCTATTAGTAAATATTTTAAAATAATGATTTGTAATGAAAGAAACAGATTTCAACGAAGCACAAGAATCTAAGGAAGAAAATATAGACGTTAAGGAACTATTGTTTAAATATTTGATCCACTGGCCTTGGTTTGTGGGGGCGGTTGTGGCGTGTTTGATTGCGGCATGGGTCTATTTGTATGTATCCACTCCCGTATATAATATTTCCGCTACGGTTTTAATAAAGGATGATAAGAAAGGGGGGAGTGCCGGAATGCTTTCCGGGTTGGAGAGTCTGGGATTGGATGGTATGATCTCTTCTTCGCAGAATATTGATAACGAGATTGAAGTTCTCCGTTCAAAGACTATCGTCAAAGAGGTGGTTGAAGATTTGGGACTCTATATTTCTTATACAGATGAGGATGAGTTTCCTTCCAGGAACATGTATAAGACTTCACCTGTACAAGTGAGTCTGACTCCGCAGGAAGCTGATTTGTTGGAGGAGCCGATGATTGTGAAAATGGCATTACAACCACAGGGAAGTATGGATGTGACTGTGAAGATTGACGATGATGAATATCAGAAACATTTTGAGAAATTGCCGGCGGTTTTTCCTACCGATAAAGGGACATTGGCTTTTTTCCTGACGCCGGACTCGGTATTATCTTCTAAAAGAACATCGGAAGAAACTGCAGCTTCGGAAAAGACTACACGCAATATAACAGCAACAATTAATAAGCCTTTGGCTGTAGCGAAATGGTGTTGCAAGAATATGACTATAGAACCCACTTCTAAAACTACTTCTGTAGCTGTCATATCGTTGAAAAACTCAAATGTGCAGAGAGGCAAAGATTTTATCAATAAATTATTGGAGATGTATAATATCAATACGAATAATGATAAGAATGAAGTGGCACAGAAAACTGCAGAATTTATCAATGAACGTATTGGAATAATTTCAAAAGAACTCGGTAGCACGGAAAAGGATTTGGAGAGTTTTAAACGTGGGGCAGGTATTACGGATTTGACCAGTGATGCTCAGATCGCTTTAACTGGTAGTGCTGAATATGAAAAGAAGCGTGTAGAGAATCAAACCCAGATTAATTTGCTGCAGGATCTTCAGAAATATATGCAGAATGAAGGTTATGAGGTTCTGCCCAGTAATATCGGATTGCAGGATTTGAATCTTGCGGCTGCCATTAATCGTTATAATGATGTGCTTGTTGAGAGAAAACGTTTGCTGCGTACGTCAACAGAGAATAATCCTACCATTATAAACCTGGATACCAGCATTAGTGCAATGAAAGAGAATGTGCAAGTTTCTTTAGACAGGGTGTTGCGTGGATTGTTTATCACAAAGGCAGATCTGGATCGTGAAGCGAGCCGTTATTCCCGTCGCATTAGTGAGGCACCTGGGCAGGAGCGCGAATTTGTGAGTATTGCGCGTCAGCAGGAAATTAAGGCCGGACTCTATTTGATGCTTCTTCAGAAACGTGAGGAAAATGCTATAACTCTGGCTGCTACAGCCAATAATGCGAAGATTATAGATGAAGCTATAGCAGATGATGCTCCTGTGGCTCCTAGAAGTAAAATTACTTATTTGATCGCTTTGATACTAGGAGTCGGAATTCCGGTAGGGGTTATATATTTGCTTGAATTAACCAAATTCAAGATTGAAGGTCGTGCAGATGTAGAAAAACTTACTAGTGCACCTATTGTCGGTGATATCCCGTTGACAGATGAAAAGCAGGGAGCTATTGCTGTATTTGAGAATCAAAACAACCTGATGAGTGAAACTTTCCGCAATGTCCGAACGAATCTTCAGTTTATGCTTGGAAATGGCAAGAAGGTGATTTTAGTTACTTCCACAGTCAGTGGTGAAGGTAAATCTTTTATCTCTGGTAATCTTGCTATCAGTCTTTCTTTATTAGGGAAGAAAGTAGTAATAGTTGGTCTTGATATCCGCAAGCCAGGTTTGAATAAGGTATTCAATATATCAAAAAGAGAACAAGGTATAACTCAATATTTGGCTAATCCGGAAAAGAATTTGATGGATTTGGTACAGCTCTCTGATGTCAGTAAGAATCTCTATATTCTTCCTGGTGGAACAGTTCCTCCTAACCCGACAGAATTGTTAGCACGTGATGGATTGGATAAAGCGATTGAGACTCTCAAAAAGAATTTTGAATATGTGATTCTCGATACTGCTCCTGTCGGTATGGTAACTGATACCTTATTAATAGGACGTGTGGCTGATTTATCTGTTTATGTATGTCGTGCGGATTATACCCGTAAGAATGAGTATACTTTGATTAATGAACTTATTGATGGAAATAAGTTACCTAACCTGTGTACAGTAATAAATGGTTTGGATTTGAAGAAAAGAAAGTACGGTTATTATTACGGCTATGGTAAATATGGCAAGTATTATGGTTATGGTAAACGATACGGCTATGGTTATGGATATGGAGAACAATCTGGTAAGGAAGAATAAATCCATTGATAACCAAGATATTTTAAAATTAATAATGTCATAGAGTGGTTTATAATACTTTACACAAAAGTGAGATGAAACATGTAGGTCCCTAACTTTATGCTACACACATGAAGAACCCTACATTTTGTGGTCAGGAAATACACAGCGGTGTATTCCTGATCAACGCCCTCATGTCGGTGCAAATCCGATGTGATTTCTATTATATCAACTGTCTGTGAAGATCGTTGATATTTTTTTTGTAAAACAGTGAATGGCGTAATGAATATTTTTTGTAGCTTTGTGAAAAATCGAATTGAAATGGAAAATTTACGAAGATATCCCATTGGGATACAGACTTTTTCGAAGATACGGGAAGGGAATTACCTTTATATTGATAAAACGGAATATGTTTATCGGATGACTCATTCGGCTTCTAGCTATATGTTCTTGAGCCGTCCACGGCGTTTTGGCAAATCATTGCTAACTTCTACGTTACATAGTTATTTTTCCGGTCAGAAAGAGTTATTTCAGGGGTTGGCTATGGAAAAACTAGAGGAGGACTGGGTGGAATATCCGGTGCTTCACTTTGATATGAGTACCGCCAAACATGCAGACTGTGAACAGCTGTTGCAAGAGTTGAATATGAAGCTAATCCGTTATGAGGAGGTTTACGGAAAGATGGAGGGAGAGGTTAATCCAAATCAGCGTCTTGAAGGACTCATCAAGCGCGCTTACGAGCAGACAGGGAAACAAGTGGTTGTGCTGATAGATGAATACGATGCTCCTCTGCTGGATGTAGTACACGAGGAAGAGAGGCTTGGCGTATTGCGTAACATCATGCGCAATTTCTACAGCCCTCTTAAAGCGTGTGATCCTTATTTGCGGTATGTGTTTTTGACCGGTATCACCAAATTCTCCCAACTTAGTATATTTAGTGAATTGAACAATATCAAGAATATTAGCATGAATGAGTCTTATGCTGCCATTTGCGGTATTACGGAAAACGAGATACTTGCCCAAATGAAAGATGATGTAGGCACATTAGCTCAAAAACTGGAGGTTACTTCTGAAGAGGTATTGGCAAAACTGAAAGAAAACTACGACGGCTATCATTTCACTTATCCGTCTCCTGATATATATAATCCATTCAGTTTGCTTAACGCTTTTGCAGATGGTAAATTTAATTCATATTGGTTTGGTAGTGGTACGCCTACTTATTTGATAAAGATGCTGGATAAATTTGGTGTAGCGCCTTCCGAGATAGGGAGAAAAACTGCGGTTGCGGAGGATTTTGATGCACCTACAGAAAGGATGGTGAGCATTACTCCATTGTTATATCAAAGTGGCTATATCACGATAAAAGATTATGATAAGGAGTTAGATTTATATACATTGGATATTCCTAATAAGGAGGTAAGAATAGGTTTGATGAAAAGTCTTCTTCCTAATTATGTTGCTAGTAAAACACCGGAAACCAATACTATGGTAGCTTATCTTTCCCGTGATATTCGTAATGGTGATATGGATGCTGCTTTACGTCGTTTGCAAACGTTTCTGTCTACCATTCCTCAATGTGATAATACGAAATATGAGGGGCATTACCAACAGATGTTTTATATTATATTCAGTTTGTTGGGCTATTATGTAGATGTGGAGGTTCGTACTGCCAGTGGACGGGTGGATATGGTGCTTCGTACAAAGACTACGTTGTATGTGATGGAATTGAAACTGGACAAGAGTGCGGATAGGGCGATGGAGCAAATTGATCTGAAGAATTACCCCAAACGTTTTGCTTTGTGCGGATTGCCTATAGTAAAGGTGGCTGTCAGTTTTGATAGCGAACAGTGTACAATAGGGGAATGGAAAATTCTAAAAGTTTAATTATATTGCTGATTAATAAATTGTTATATACTAGTATGAATATAAAGAGCTCCACACGGAGCTTTTTTCTTTTCTATCCGGAATAAAAGCTTCACCTTTGCAGTGTTGATCAACAAAACGTGAATAAATAATTTGAATTTAAATCTTTAAAAAAACGTAGTATGAGTGTAATTTACAAAGTCATTACGCGGCCGACGGATCCGCGTGTTCCCAATTCTCCCAAGAGATATTATCCGCATCTGATCACTTTAGGTCAGTCTGTCAATCTGAAATATATTGCACAGAAAATGCAGGATCGTTCTTCGTTGTCTGTCGGTGATATCAAGAGTGTGATCCAAAATTTTGTGGAAAAGATGAAGGAGCAGCTGCTGGAAGGTAAGTCTGTGAATATTGAAGGTTTGGGTGTCTTTATGTTGACTGCTCGTTCGAAAGGTGCTGAACTGGCGAAGGATATTAATGCCAAAAGTGTAGAGAGTGTTCGTATCTTTTTTCAGGCGAATAAAGAGCTGCGCGTTACAAAGACTGCCACCCGTGCAGATGAGAAGTTGGATTTGATTAGCTTGGATGAATATCTGAAGAAGCTTAATATGACTATTTCTCCTAATGATCCTGAAAAACCGGATGATGGTGGAGAAGAAGGTGGAGGAAATGAAGGTGGCGGTAGCGGAGAAGCACCGGATCCTGCCGCATAATGAATTGTCAATTAATGATTGATGGTTAGGGTGTTTATTTAGTGTTTAATAAAAAAGAAAAATGTCTATGAAAAAAACGTGGAGTATTATTTTGAAAGTGATTATTGCTGTTGCTGGTGCAATTGCCGGAGTGGTCGGTGTACAGGCAGCAAACTTGTAATTGATTATCTTATAAATAGGTATATTTATGAATGAATAACAGGCGGGAAAAATCCCGCCTGTTTGTGTTTTAGATATAATTAGAGAATTATACTTCCTCGCATACTCTCATTTCCATTCCTTTATACACTACTACAATCTTATGCAACTGTGTGGTGCCAATTGCATTTTTCACTGTATCAGTATCAGCATAACGGTTTGTTTGGGCGATACCTTCCAATCGTAATTCTTCCACACGATTCTCTGAATCTTTGTATTTGGCATATTTCAACTCGATTATGTAGCTGTGTTTCATGTCGGGATAAATATCCAATAATGGAGATAGGAAGATGTCGGCATATCCCTCTTGTGTGTCTGCCTCCGAAATGGGACGGTAGAATCGGTTTTGTGCAGTCATGGCTAATGTGAAACCATGCACGAAAAATTCTCCCTTTTGTTTGTCACGCTGGGAGGCATAACTCTTCAGGCAATCGGCTATATAATCAAAATATGCTTTCCATGTACCTCGATAAGCGAGTGAACTGGATAATTCATTTTTTTCATAATTACTGAAGCTTAAGTTGGCTTCATTGTAAGTGTTCAATAGATAGGTGTAAAGCTGTTCGCGGACTACTTGATTAGGAATGGTGAGTTTGCACTTTCCTTCATGTGTACCATTAATAGTAAGCATACCAAAATAATAGAGTAGGCTGATGAAGTTGTCTGGATCAATAATACTGGCGGCTGGAAATCCTTTCTTCACTTCTCCAGTGATGTAGCCTTGGCTTATTAAGGTCTGTATGATGGAAGCATCGTGCGCAAACTCTTTATCTTTGCGGATGAGCATACGCAATTTCTCGTAGTCGATACGGATGTTGTCTTCTACCATGTCCTTCGGTACTTCACCGTATCGGATGTAGTTTTTGACGAAATAAAGCACCATGTTAGAATTGTACATAGTGGTTTGACCATAACATTCTTGTGCAAAGCAGTAATTATCATACCACGGTTTCATAATTTCTATCAATTCATCGATGGTATGGTTGAAATGCCCTGTATTAGAATAATAAGTTAACATTTCGCGAACTTCACTTTCTGTGAATCCCATCATTTCATTGAATTCTGATGAAAGGGAGTAATTAGTGCCGATATTGAAGCCGCTGGTCAAGTCATCCATTGTTACGGGACTGACACCTGTGATGAAACAACGTTTGATGCTGGAGTCGGTACCGGATTTTATTTTATTGAAGAAGGCACGTAAATAACCTTCTTTGTGTGTCTCATCAGTGTAACGGTTCATGCTGTCGACATCAGAGAGTATTGTATTGGTGAAATGGTCATATTCATCAATGAAGAGATAAATCTTTTGATTTACACGAGCGCATTCCGTAAACAGATATTCGAATTGGCTGACTGCCCCGTCTTTTTCGTTCATTTTTTCTTTGATTCCTTCGGGTAAATAGTCGGCATAAACATCGCAGAAATAGTCAAATACGATTTTGCAATGTTCGTCTAGACCTTTGCGGTAGCTGTGTAAATCTCCACTGATTCCTGAGAAATTTAATTTTATTACTAGATAGCTATTACGGTCTTTCGTAGGGTGCTTTCCGATATAAAGGTCGCCAAATAAAGCGTCAAACTTATCTTTGGTACGTATGTCATAATAATGTTGAAGCATATTCAAGGTCAGACTTTTTCCGAATCGACGCGGACGGATAAAAAAGAAGAAACGATCCGACTGCTCTATCAAAGGGATGAAAGCGGTTTTATCCACGTAATAATAATTGTCCAAACGAATGTCCTCGAAGTTCATCATACCATAAGGTAACAACTTCCTGTCTGATAATACATATTCCATAATTTATACCTTTTATATGAATATACTTTGAATAAGTGTAGACAAAGATACTTCCTTTCCGCTACTTTCCCAAACAAACGTTCTTTCTTTTTGGTTTCGTACTATTTGTTATGAGTGCCGCTCCATATTTTAACAAAATAGAAATTATAATCAAACTCGTTGGCTGAATAGCGGATTTTATCTACCTTTGTACCTTAATTAAATGCGTCATTTTAAGCAAGAAAAAACATGATTCGAAAAATAATAAAGGCTCTTTGGATATTTCTGGCAGTCATTGTGTTGGCTATTGTTGTCATCTTTGTCTCTATCTCAAAGGGTTGGATTGGCTATATGCCTCCTGTAGAGGAACTTGAGAATCCGAGCTATAAATTTGCAACGGAGATTTTCTCTGAAGATGAAAAAGTGCTTGGTACGTGGTCTTACAGTAAGGAAAACCGGGTGTACACAGCTTACAAGGATTTGTCGCCTAGTATTATCAATGCTCTTATTGCAACGGAAGATGTTCGTTTTGTCGAACATTCAGGAATTGATGCCAAGGCATTGTTTCGTGCGTTTGTAAAACGTGGTTTGATGTTTCAGAAAAATGCAGGTGGAGGTAGTACCTTGTCGCAACAGCTTGCCAAACAGTTGTTTACAGAGAATGTGGCGAGAAATACACTGCAACGTCTTTTCCAGAAACCGATTGAATGGGTGATTGCGGTGAAGCTTGAACGTTACTACACCAAAGAGGAAATATTGAGTATGTATCTCAATAAATTTGATTTCCTGAATAATGCGGTTGGTATTAAAACTGCTGCGCATACCTATTTCGGCTGCGAACCGAAGGATTTGAAGATTGAAGAAGCGGCTACGCTGGTTGGTATGTGTAAGAATCCGTCGCTTTACAATCCGGTTCGTTTCAACGAACGTTCGCGTGGCCGTCGTAATGTAGTGCTTGAGCAGATGCGTAAAGCTGGTTATATCACAGATGCAGAATGTGATTCTTTGCAGGCTCTTCCGCTGAAACTAAAATATAACCGCGTTGACCACAAAGAGGGATTGGCTACCTATTTCCGCGAATATCTCCGTGGTGTGATGACAGCACCGAAACCGGTAAAAAGTGATTATCGTGGTTGGCAAATGCAGAAATTCTACGAAGATTCTATTGCGTGGGAAACTAACCCGTTGTATGGCTGGTGTGCAAAAAATAAAAAGAAAGACGGTACGAATTATAACATCTATACAGATGGATTGAAGATTTATACAACGATCAATTCACGTATGCAACAATATGCAGAGGATGCCGTAAAAGAACACTTGGGTGACTATTTGCAACCTGTATTCTTCAAAGAAAAAGAGGGAAGCAAAAATGCCCCGTATGCAAGATCACTACCGGAAAAACGAGTAGAAGAGTTGCTGACAAAAGCTATGAAGCAGACGGATCGTTATCGTCTTATGAAAGAGGCGGGAGCTTCGGAACAGCAGATTCGTAAAGCGTTCGATACCCCGGAAGAAATGACTGTCTTTTCCTGGAAGGGAGATAAAGATACAATTATGACACCGATGGATTCCATCCGTTACTACAAATCTTTCTTGCGGACAGGATTCATGTCGATGGATCCGGTAAGCGGACATGTGAAGGCTTATGTAGGCGGACCGAATTATGTATATTTCCAGTATGATATGGCAATGGTGGGACGTCGTCAGGTAGGTTCTACTATCAAACCGTATTTATACACATTAGCAATGGAAAATGGCTTTTCTCCTTGTGATCAGACACGCCACGTAGAGCAAACGTTGATTGATGAGAATGGAACTCCTTGGACGCCTCGTAATGCAAATAATAAACGTTATGGGGAAATGGTGACTCTGAAGTGGGGATTGGCTAATTCTGATAACTGGATTTCTGCTTATCTGATGGGCAAACTGAATCCGTATAATCTTGTACGTTTGATCCATAGTTTTGGGGTTCGTAATAAAGCAATTGACCCGGTGGTTTCGCTTTGTCTGGGACCTTGTGAAATTTCTGTGGGTGAGATGGTAAGTGCATATACAGCTTTTGCCAATAAAGGAATTCGTGTGGCTCCATTGTTTGTTACACGCATTGAAGATAGTGATGGTAATGTGCTTTCTACCTTTGCACCGCAAATGGAGGAGGTGATAAGTATTTCAAGTGCATATAAAATGCTGGTTATGCTGCGCGCTGTTATTAATGAAGGAACAGGTGGGCGTGTTCGTCGTTATGGAATTACCGCCGATATGGGTGGGAAAACAGGTACAACCAATGATAACTCTGATGCCTGGTTTATGGGATTCACTCCTTCGCTGGTATCCGGTTGTTGGGTAGGTGGTGACGAACGTGACATCCACTTCGGTAAAATGACCTATGGACAGGGAGCTGCCGCTGCTTTGCCTATTTGGGCATTGTATATGAAGAAAGTGTATGATGATCCGACTTTGGGATATGACCAGCAGGAGAAATTCAAACTTCCTGAAGGATTTGATCCGTGTGCCGGTTCGGAAACTCCGGACGGAGAGGTGATAGAAGAGGGAGGATTGGACGATCTTTTTAACTAAGTCTGAAATAAGTATTAAGTATAAAGTATTAAGTATTAACCCGTGGCGTTTGGGGCACTGAACTGTAGGTGTAATATCTCTAATATCTAATGTTTAATACTTAATACCTAATACTTAAATACTTATTTTTTAATGCATAGGTATATTGTTTGCATAGGGAGTAATTACAACAGGAAAGAGAATTTGACTTTTGCCAGACAGGAACTGACTGAATCGTTCTCTTCTATATGTTTTGCGCCCGAATTGGAAACTGAACCTTTATTTTTTAAGAATCCGGCCTTGTTTTCCAACCAAGTGGTTATGTTCTTTTCCGATAAGGATGAAGAGGTAGTGAGGAAAATGCTGAAAGATATAGAACAAAGGTCCGGACGTCGTCCGGAAGATAAAAAAGAGGAGAAAGTTTGTCTGGACATTGACATGCTTTTATATGATAACAAAATAGTAAAACCGGAGGATTGGCAAAGGGGATATATACAACAGTCATTATCAGCTTTCCATTCTTCATTATTTATTAAGTAGATGAAATTTCTTGGAATTATACCTGCCCGCTATGCATCCACTCGTTTTCCTGCAAAACCGTTGGCTATGTTGGGTGGAAAAACTGTTATACAACGTGTGTATGAGCAAGTGGCTGGCGTTTTGGATGATGCTTATGTAGCCACGGACGATGAGCGTATTGAAGCTGCTGTCAAGGCGTTCGGAGGTAAGGTTGTGATGACTTCTGTTCATCACAAAAGCGGTACGGATCGCTGTTATGAAGCTTGTACAAAGATTGGAGGTGACTTTAATGTCGTGGTTAATATACAAGGAGATGAACCTTTTATTCAGCCTTCACAATTGGATGCGGTAAAGGCTTGTTTCGAAGATGTAACTACGCAGATTGCCACGCTGGTGAAACCTTTTACTGCAGATGAACCGTTTGCTGTACTGGAAAACGTAAATTCACCGAAAGTGGTAGTCAATACGAACTGGAACGCGCTTTATTTTAGCCGTTCCATTATTCCTTATCAACGTAATGCCGAGAAACAGGACTGGCTGAAGGGACATACCTACTACAAGCATATCGGACTGTATGCCTATCGTACAGATGTGCTGAAAGAGATAACCATGCTTCCGCAGTCTTCTCTGGAACTGGCTGAATCTTTGGAGCAGCTCCGTTGGCTGGAGAACGGATATAAGATAAAGGTAGGCATTAGTGAAGTAGAAACTATCGGAATCGATACCCCGCAAGATTTGGAACGGGCAGAAGAGTTTTTGAAGAATAGAATCTAATCGTATGGATCGTAAAATACAACCTGAAATACAAACCCTGAAAAATTTTCGTATACTTCCTCCCGTCCGAATGACATTGCCAAATGGTATTCCATTGACTGTTATTAATGCGGGTGAACAGGAAGTAGTACGCATAGATGTGCTTTTCGCTGGAGCCCGTTGGCAGCAGTCGCAGAAACTGCAAGCCTTGTTTACAAACCGGATGTTGCGCGAAGGTACTACAAAATATACGGCTGCTACCATTGCCGAGAAACTGGATTACTACGGTTCGTGGCTCGAACTGTCCAGCTCGTCGGAGTATGCATACATCACTGTTTATTCGTTGAATAAGTATTTGGCGAAAACATTGGAAGTGGTAGAATCCATGATTAAAGAACCACTTTTTCCGGAAAAAGAATTGCATACTATCCTTGATACCAATATCCAACAATATC
>OGGB01000320.1_pt1 | contig 41685 bp, 52 predicted proteins | sample 1571111 | NCBI WGS metagenome assembly OGGB01 (sample SAMEA2582067, study PRJEB24529) | metagenome | biome: Human gut stool | place: China | collected 2011
TAAAGGTCATCAGCTTTTTCACCGTCTCAGCTATATCCCTTCGAAGATACCGGTCGTCATTATCATTTTTGCTGCCAATAAGAGCCAGTTTAAAATGTTTCTTTCCATCAGCCTCAGAGATGCTGTCGTCTTTCTCCAGCTTATAAATCGCCCCATTTTCCACCACGGAAATAATCTGCCCGGCATAAGGCACATACGCTACACTATCCGTATTACGCGCATATACAAGAGCATGCTCGTATGTATCCCATATATCTGTAGTATCAATAGGGTAATCATTCACCCTCTTGTATCGGCCTGCAAAGCTGTCCCCTTTTATCTCCATAACTAATTCATTTTAAAGGTGAAATTATCCGTTTCAGAACTCGTTGTAGCACTACTGAATATGTACATCGTATATTCCACCGCTGCACTTCCATTCGCACCCTGCACACTGATTTTTTTAGGGGTTGTAGCAGAATCCAAGTCCATGAAATTATATTGATACCTTTCCAAAGAAACCTCCTTTATCGTTCCGGAAGGAATGCAAATGACAAATGTCTTATAGTTGCTTATCGTGAATTTATAACTTCCGGTGCCTGTGTACAGTCCGTTTGCCGACAGCGCTCGTACCTGCGCTGACGTCGTAGGAATCGCACTGACCACCCCAGCAAACCACTTACGGTATACATTCACAGTAAGAGAGTTTTTTAATGCTGTTTCCGGGATTGACTCGTCATCACTCGCCGCATAAACAACAGTAGCCTGATAGGTCTCTGTTTGTGTATAATTACCGGTTAGCTTGCGGACGGCTGTTTGCACGCCATTCACCTCTGCAGAGAATTCAAGAGGATTTTTTTCGTCGTTCTCAAAAAATGCCTTTATCATTGCTCCATTTCCGTTCCTGGTTGCAGTGTAGGTCAATTGCCCCTTTGTTGTGCCATATTCCACTTTATTGCCGGTGGATGATTGCCCTTCAAGGGTTGCCGGTACAGGCTTAAACAACAACGCCTTTATCACCTGAGTAAGCGTCATGCCCTTAGTCAACTTCTGTCCAGTTTCTATATGCCCAGTTTTTGCCGCGTTCGATGTGATATCCATTTCCAAAGCTGCACTGCCTGTAACAACAGTTGTATTACCACCTCCCGAACCGCCGCCAGTTCGCAAAACGGATGAACCGGCCGGATAATTTCCAGACCGGGGCTTCGTGGGGATAGCTCTTGATATGACGGTTACTTTCTTCATACTTCAATCATTACGCATTTAAACCGATTCATCTGGTAGTCGATTGTGCCGCCTGCACAGATGAATTTCTTATCAACCAAAAAAGTGTCGGACAATCTTGTAATCGGAGATAAATCTGCACGCTCTTTTATTTCCTGGGTAAGCTTAACACGGGTGGCACTATAATGATTAATGCAGCGGGTGATCATCATTTCTTCCGGACGAATTGTGCCATCGAGAATGCAGTTGTATAGGTTATCTTTCAGATAATCATTGCCTAACATAACTTTGCTGTAGCATGCGCCATCATTGTTGTAAGAAGATATTTTAAATTCGAGTTCATCGAGTTCATTGATGTAGCTTTCATTGAGGACGTTTTCGTATGTACGGTCTGAGTCATTATCCGACTGCGATAAACTATCTTTTTTCTGATATTTAACACTAAAATTTTGAATCAACATTCCAGAACCGACACGGTTACCGCCTAATGCTGCTTTTTTATTTGTAGAAATTAAAGTGAACTCAAATTCACCCGATAAAGAGACATCTGTAGGAATAATAATTCCTTTTAGACCAGTATAGGGCATTGACAAGGTTTTTCCATTAGGAATAGAAACCCAATCTTTTCCACCTGCATTATTCCAGTTATCAAGTAAATACATGAAAGTCATTGAATCCTCAGACCATGAAAATCCCTTTGATACATGACCATTTGTATTGCCATAATATTTATTTCCTATTCGTATCTGACATGCTATATCTTCAAGCCCTGTCCCAGCAAGACTATTATCCCACGGTGTAAGCTTCGTATCTTCAATTATTTTAATCTCACCGTCTATAGCTATGGCACCATCAGAATATGTTGCGGAAGCTCCTTTAAATGTCATAACTTTATACAGACCTGGTTTAAAATTAACTGGATTATCAGAAGACGGATAACGCACTCTCAAAACATTATTAAAGTTATAATCAGATATTTTTGGAACCCATTCCCCGTTTTGTTTTTTTTCTTGCTCATAAACACAATATTTCATGAGAGAAGCTCCATCGAGAGAAGGTATTTCACTCTTATGACCTTCCAAATCTTCATTATTCAATATTACTTTATCTTTAAACATGATACAGTTCCAATTATCAGGTTTAAGAAAGACTGAATGGCAGGCCTTTGTGCGATCGGAAAGCTCATCATCAACAGTTATCAGCTCCTTCAAAGTATTATATTCCTCATCAGGTAACAGCACGCCTACAGGATAATTGCTGCATCTAACCGTTACCTTATTATAGCCTGGAAGAATATCCAACGCGTGATCTGCTCCGGCAAACCCAATCTCCTGCACCCGCAGTTCGGACACCTGGGCATCGGTCTTAGTGGCCATCATCGCGTTATACTTATGATATGTCCCGGTATGATCCACGTCGACAAAGTATAATTCCCCTTTCCAATCTACACATGTCCAGTTAAGGAATTTGCATACTTCTTCCAGAACTTCCTTGAGCTTCATCGGTTTGTCTTCCTCGTCGAAAAAGTTCTGCTCACTCAATATCATATTCTCCATTACGTTCTCCGCTGTTGAGTATGCGGCCTTGCTGGATGCATAGACGTGGGGAATATACACAGCTCTGTATCGTGCAGCTGCCGTAGAAACACATCGCTGCAATATCCGCCAGATAGAAACAAACTCCTTACTATCTCCCTCAGTCGTATAGTCTATGAATTCCAGAACAGACATGGCCGACATACATTCAATTTCCAGTATGAATGTCTCGGAAGTATAGTCTTGTGTATACAGCTCCGGTTTGATGAATCCGCACCAAACTATTTGATCGTCCTTTCTCAACGTCACCCGATATTCCCGATAAGCCGTCGAGAACATTGACTGCAAATAATCACTGCCCACTATCTGCAATTTTGCTGTTGAAAAGCGAGTTGGTACATATAGAAACTCTTCACTGTCTATATCAATTGTGAACGGAGTGGCACCAGCGGTTAACTCAGTGCTCTCGCCTGTATAGCCTTCCTTCTCAATCTCTACCACGCATGGCACATTGTCCAGCGTGGCAAAGGGTACTGTGTAAATTAATCCGTAACTCATAACTTCTTACCCGTTGATTTCATGTAGTTTTTCAATGAGAGGAAAATATCAGATCCGCGCACACGGTCGAAACTAATATTAACCGATTGATTTTGCGTAGAACCTAATTTCCCGGAATTGATTGCCTCGAATAAGTTTGATTGTTGCCTGCCGTTGAGTATCATTTCCCCGGCATTCACACGGGCCAGTATCTTGTCCCCAGAAGATGGACCACCGGTAATAATACCACCACTTGCGAACTTGGGTATTACGGCAAAAGCAGCAATAGCCGCGGCGATGGCTCCGCCGATGGCAACGATGTTCCACGGGAAAGGCAATTTTGCGGCACTAGCACCGGCTGCACTGGCCCCCTTAGCAGTATTCGCAGCAACTTCTGTTGTAGCTGCGGACTTCTCCACCTGAGTTTCTGCAATTGTGGCCGCTGCGCCTTTTGCAGCATTCACTACTTTTTCATTGGCTGTAACCTTATCGATGCCTGCCTCTACCTTTTTTGCCGCCGCCAGCTTATTCGTCAATTCCGTCAGTGTCTCAATAGTCTTAATGATACTCATAAGGCCGTCGATGGTATTCGTCATTGCATTCCAGACAGCCATTATCTGTTCCCATCCAGAGGCATCAACATCATTTAGCACATCTCGAAGATTCTCGAAGGCACTTACCATACGATCCGAACTACTTGCTATATCCTTGACACCCGAATATAAACCGTCATTTAGTTCTTTTGAAAATTCCTTTATGTCCTGCTTAACTTGTGCTATTTTAAGAGCTTCTCCCAAACTTGATACATTAGACATTGCATTATTCAATGTGTCTTGCATATAAGTAGCACCGTCATTAACAGCATTCTGCAAATTCTTCTTGTACTCCGTCCATATATTCAGCTCTTCAGACAGCCAATCGGTTTCAGTTTTTTTATAATCAAAAGTAGTATCTCGCTTGCCAAGCATAGGCGTAGCTTCTGGCCTGATATCTTCCGATTCGATTTCTTTTTGAATATTATTCAGTATCTCACTTGACGTGGAAGTGATAATACTCTGCATAGCCTTACGATACTCAACAGCCAAGTTTCGCGCATACTCACTATTCACAATACTCTTGTCGTCCGAAGACATCGCATCTATCAAGAACTTCTTGTTCAATTCTGCATAGCCCTTGTTATATTCGTCAACGGTCATTTTTTCAACCTCACGACGGGCATTCAGTTCTCTTAAAGATTGCGCATATTTTTCCTGCTGCTTCTGGAGTTCTTCTGATGGTTCTACAGGAGGTGGAGTTGGAGTTAAGGTATTAATAATTGTCGCAGCTGAAGCTTGGGCCTTAGCCATCAGATTTGTAGCATCAGCAATAATTTTTGTATTTTGTGTATATTCATTTACCGCCTTATCTAAGGCGCCAGTATCATAGCGCCCTTTAACGCCATTTTTTCTATATTCTTTGCCGACAGCTTGGTAATAATATTCTCTATTTTGTTTAGATGTGTTTTTGCCTACATACAATTGGGATAGACGTTCCATCTGCTTATCTGTCATTCCTACACCTCTTGCCAAGGCGCGGTTTTTACTCTCAGCGGCTGCAATTTCATTAGCTGCGTATTCAGACCTTGCGGTCTCCTTGAGTAGTTCTATTCTCTTTTGAACAAGTTTATTAAGCTCGTCTTGAGATACTTTCTCTATACCTAATATTCTTTGCAATTCAGCCTGGGCGGCGTTAATCTCATCTTGTTTCCGCTTCCGATCATTCATTATATCCAAAAGCTTCTGCAATTTTGATATTTCGCCCGTATTAACAGACAATTCTAAGCCTTTTTTATATTCCGAAAATATACCCTTAATTCGCTTTGCCTCAGTGTACATGTTCACTAATTTGCCTATTACATATCCTATGGCTGTTATAAGAGCTGTAACCCACATTGTGGAGAATAGCATCTTAATACTACGAAATATGTTTGCGAAGGCTAGAGTAACAGTTTTCCCCATTTTACCCCATACCGTTGTGCTTTCTAATGCCGCCGCACGTGTAGCGGCTGTTTCCGCAGTCAGTATAGCACGTTTTTCGGCTGCTGTAGCTTTAGCGAGTGCTATCTCAGCTTTCTTAACTTTCTGTTTATTCCCCAAGCGCTTGCCATTCTCTATGCTTTCGAATGCCGTCTGCTCCGCTTCAAGAGCCTTTTGTGCCTCTATTCTTTTTTGAGTCGCAAGTAATTTTTGTTCTTCTGCAATTTTTGCTTTATTTATTTCAGTACCTATGAGAATCCAATGTTTAGCAAAAAAAGCCACTATTGATTGCAACATCTTACCACTGATAAGCGTAATCACAAACGCCACAACTCCCGAAAAACCTGACTTAATGTCTCGAAGTAAATCTGTAATCCACTTAATTAAGTTCTTGAAAGGGGCGCTCGTGTTTTCCGACATCTTAATCAAAATAGCTTCCCACGCAGATGCTAGACCAGCCATTGCTCCTTTCACATTGTCTCCCATTGTAGCGGCCATCTGGTCGAGGTCGTCTTCAACGCCTGTTATGGCATCTCTCAGTGGTGATATCTTATCAGCTGACTGCAAAAAGGAATTGAACGCAGCTACGCTACGCTTATCTGTTAATTCGAGAGTAGTATTCAAGTCTACACCCTCAGCTTTCAATTTTTGCAAGCCCGAAACAAGTTCAGGCAATGTTTTTACCGGCCCGCCCAACGCAGTAGCAAGTTTGCCTCCACCATCAGCCAGATTCAGCAATATATTACGCGTTGCTGTAGCCGCTGACGATGCGTCGAAGCCTGAATCGGCCAACTTACCAAGCAGAGCCAAGGTGTCTTCTATGGTGAAATTGAATGCCTTCGCTACCGGCCCAACGGTAGGAAGTGCATCCCGAAGATAGGCGAAAGACAATGCGCTCTTAGTAGTCGCTATAGACATCGCAGAAACATACTTCTTAGATTCTGACGCCTCAGCGCCAAACATTCTTAGGGCCGCCCCCGCAAGCGCGGCAGCCTCCGCCAGCTCCGCGTCTGTGGCTTGCGCGAACTTTAGAACTGATTCTGTTGCTGATAAAATTTCATCCTTAGTAAAACCTAGCTTGGCGAGTTCGGTTTGCAAATTAGTAGCCTCAGCCGCTGTATATTTGGTAGTCTCACCTAATTTCTTAGCGCTGTCGGTTAACGCTTTAATTTGCCCCGGTGTTGTACCAAGTATCGCTGAAAGTTTGCTAACAGCCGCCTCAAAACCTGATGTCGTTTCTATGAATCCCCGGAGGCTTGCTCCGCCCACTCCCAACACGGCCGCGAAACCAAGTACGCTGCCTTTAAGTTTGCCAAACATGGACTGAACCTGATTTGCACCTTTCTTAAAATTCTCAGTAAGTAAATTGATTGCGATGCTAAATGATAATTTCTTTGCCATAATTTACGATTTTAAAAAGTCCTTGCCCTTTTTCATGAATTCCTCAAACCTCTGCGCTTCGATATCCGAAATTTCAGTTGCTTCTTTCTTTTCCTCCCATGGGAAGGTGATCAGATCTTTTGCACCGTTCTCCATTTTCTTAGCGTCGATGTGGGGCAGTATTGTGAGGTAGGTCCACATCCGGCTTTCCTCCATCTGCTCTTTCTTTTTTCGCTCGTATGCTTCCAGGAATAATGGCAGATCGCAAAGTTCCATCTCGTTCAGTGCATAGTGGGCATCCAGGCCCGCCATTATTAATATCGAGACAATGGCACCAACATAATCCGGGCTACCCTCAGAATTACTGATATCAGATGCTGCTACTTTCTTTTGAAATTGTGATAGGACCGCACTCTCACGGTCCAATACATAAGCCATTTCTTGCACCAGCTTCTTATTTACTAAAGTCTCCCGGAATAGTTCGAAAGTATACATTCCCCCATCCTTGCAGATGGTTGTAGTGTATAGAAGGGCTTCTATATCTTCTTGATCAGCATAATTTATCAGAGAGAAAGATTTCTTTCGCAACTGCTCCCAGCGAATGATTGCTTTAATTGTCAGAGGCATTTTTCGTTGTATTAAAAAAGGCGGCCATCATTTGACCGCCCCTTAGCATTCATTAATCGTTTATCTTACTTATCCTGCTGCTGTACCCTCTACTTGTGATAAGCCGCCAATACCTTTGAATGAGCTGCTGCACTTCGCTATTTGTCCAGCCTCGGATGTAAGGGACATAGACGTAATCATCACCTCGCCAGTGTAATTCATCTTTGTCTTATCCTGATTGAAGGTGCCGCCGAAATTATCTTTGTCTGCGGCCGTAGCTTCGCCGAAGAAGAATGACAATGTTTCACCAGCTATCTGTTTAGCCAGTAAAGTGTCATAGCTCATGGCTCCGTCTTTCCGCGTCATTAATGACTCAGAAGAAACCGTATAGCTCTTCTTACCAGGAAGAGAGCCCGCCCAGTCACCCATCATTTTATTAGAGATATCAATCTCCTCAGTTGTCACCTCCAGCGTAGCAGTAGATGCAAATGCAATCGGCTGTTCACCTACAAAAACGAAAAGCTCGCCTCTGTAGATATCCTTTCTTGAATCTAATTTTGTTGCTTCCATAATTAATTCTGTTTAATTGAAAATTGTAATACTTGAATGAACTTGTTATCAATGAAGTCTTCCGTAGAATCTTCAAGCTGTATAGCTATATCCGGTTCCTGGAATTCACCGGATAAAGTGTCATAAATCAAAGAGGCCAGCTCCTGATTGCGGTCATAGTCATCTGAAATCGCAGCGACATTCACGTAGGGAATCTGTTCCGCCACCCCAAACTGGGTGAACACCTGTTTATAGCCATCGCGCTGATAAGTAATGAAATCACCTTCCGTACCTTCAGGTGCGACAATTGGAAATATCTTATCGTCCACCAATGAAACAATCTCAGGGTTATTCAGCAGAATGGCCCGCAATTCTGTTGTAATCTTGAACATATCCATCACCTTCTCATGTTAATTCGTTGAACGGCTTTCTGTGTACCATCATAAACTGCCTGCATGGCCCTGCTTTCTTCCGTTTTCTCTGCGTCGCTCCAAAAACGGTTTCCGGGCATGACACCACGATTTAATCCAGCCTTGGTATAGCGTCTCTTCGTGCCCCTGTCCACAAGATGGGAATGATTGCCGCCGGGGCGGTCAAAGCCTGCTAAAGCACCGAGTTTATTACGTTTCAAACGATTGGCAAAAGAGTTCATCAGGTGATTGGTTTGCTTGCCATGATGCAACAACCTCGATCGAAGATTACTCCTACCTCGTACACGAAAGATATTTATCGCCGCCCGAAGTCCACTTTTAATAGCCTTGTCTTTCTCGAAGTCCTCAAGGCTGCGTACAAGGTACTGGATGTTCTCTTTGTCTATAACTGAGACTTTTATCATGTATTCAGCTTTTTGAGGGTTAAAGTCAACTCATTGTCCCGAGGTTCAATCATCTTTATCTCCCATGTGCATCCGGCCCACTTCACCCGGCAACCATAGTCTATCTGAGGATACTTACGGACAAGCATAACGGTCATCTGGCCAAGAAACTGCTCCTTCGCATTCTCATCACCTACTATGATAGATTGCTTCTTTCGATATGCCCGGCATCGGAATACTTCCTTGTATTCCTTGCTGACGGCCCCCGATGGCGTCTTCTCCTTCGTTAACGCCTCGAATATCAATGTCTCTTTCAGTGATCCAGCTCTCATAGACTATAGTTTCGGTAAAGTTCTGTCAAATATCTAGCCCCGCGGGGGATCTCCTGCAGTTTAGCGGTAGACACGTTTTCTCGGTTGCTATAATAAGTACCAATCGTAAGTAGAATAGCGTGCCGGAGAGGCGCGGGGATCTTAGTGCTGCCGTCAATAGTGGCGAGTTCTTCAACCGTTATGCACAGATCCTTTGCAATGTTTTCTTCTGCCGTCTCTATCAAAGTCTGAATGTAGTCATCGTCCTCCAAGAAGTCCGATTCTACATTCAGATGACGCTTAACCAACGGTAAGTCGACGTATGCCATATTACTTCATGGATGCGATAGAGAATGATTCCTTACGGATGAATCCCATATTCCAGTAGGAATTGGTAATCAATCTCACGGTACCCTTCAGGGCCTGCGTATACGGATCAACTAACAACTCAATACCGCCCCACTGTCCCAAGAAATAGTTGGCCCAGTTACCAAACGCGATACCGAATTCATCGGAGTCCTCGCCCAGCCCACTGGGCAGATTATTGGTACGCAAAGCACGATAACCATTCAGCTGGCCGTCGCCGTTGCCGGTAAAGATGAAACCGCCGGCACCGGAGGCGTCTTTGACTTTCGTCTTAGCCTTACCTACGAGTGCCGGATGCAGGATATAAGACAAATTGCCGAACAATGCATCCTGAGTGTCCGCCTTAGTCTCCATGGCAACAATCTGTTCCCACGTCATGGCGCCTTTAATGTTCGCGTCAAGGGTGTGAAACATACCATCGGGAGTGTTGGCAACGCCTTTATTCTTGCTGAATGCCGTCTGCTCTATCTTCTGTGCGATGGCTACGGCAATAGCCTGACGAATATAAGCCTCTACGGAAGTGTTCTCCTGTACGAGCAACTGTTTAGAGATATCCACATAAGCGGTAAGACGCAGCGGCTTGTACGTTTCCCCCTTGGAGAATTCACCTGCGCCGTCTTTGGCCTCAGCGTTTTCATCTTCCCAGAATACATTTGCCCCTGAGAACTCCGGCCAATAAATGTTGCCTTGTAATCCGGTCATGAAGCGTGCACCGGCACGTGCCAACACAAGTGAGGACTGTAACGGTAACAACATTTCCTGCTGTTCCTCGTCAATAACTACGCCAGTAGCAGCCTCAGTGGCCGCAGTAAATGCTGCACGGTTCTCAAGGTTCACAGGCACAACAATACTACGCTTATCCGCCATCTGCGCACCAGACATATTGTGATGCGTAGTAGCCGCATCAATAACGCCGGCATCCGCATCATTCTGACCGTTTCCGTCCACCATGTTGGCGATAGCACGGCGCAACGAGAACTTACCGCCCTGCGGCTGGTGCTGCCGACCTGGCTGGCGGTTAGCCTCTGAGCGTTCTTCAATCTCGAGATTGATTTCCGCCATGCGTGTCTGAGCTGCGCCCAGTTCCTCGTTTTCTTCTGCCGTAAACTGGCGCTTTTCGCCCTTAGCGACAGAGATGATTTCTTTTGAACGAGTAGAAAGTTGCTTCTTCTCGTCCTTCAATTCTGTGATACTTTTCTCTTTTGCCATAACATTAAATGTTTAATGATTTTTCAACATTTGAGTAATACTCGTTCAAATTATCGTCACTTTGACGAGCTAATTCAGCCTCAGCCTGTTCCTTACCACGCATGTAGACCGATGTCTTACTATATGCGGCATTGTATACCGGTGATATATCGTACAGATTGCCGATTTTTGAAACAGTTCGCTTCCAGGTGCCGTCGCTCTTCTTTTCCCATGTGTCCTTTTCCACATCAAAGCAGAAAGAACTCTCGTTTATTTCACCGCGGCGAATGTTCTCCAGTAGTTCATCCCCGAGAACTGTTTTGGGTGCTTCAAAACGGTATTTCAGCCCCTTACTGTCAACTGATAGGGTCAAAGAACCATTTCCTTGCTTGCTTCGAGCAAGTATTCCGCGGCTTTGGCTGTGATTCATCAGCGCAAAGACATCGCTTTTCTCGACTACCCCATCCAAAGCCCCACGCTCGATAACTTCCTCAAAGGAAAGACCGTCCGAAGACACACCGAAAAGCAGCGCATACCCCTCAACGGTACGTTTTTCTTCGTCAGCTATCACCTGGGAAGCTATGTTTCTGATTTCTCTTTTTTCGTCCATAATCTTAGCTTTTACACACTAACCAAAAAAGTGTCGGACACTTTAGAGTTTTTCTTCATCTTTTGCAGGATTTTCTTTTGCTGGGACACTTTTCACCGCATTATCCAGGGTCTGTACGTTCACTTGAACGAATGCCTTGTCACCGTTCTCAATCTTGGGGAGATTATTCTCCCGGCGCACCTCGTTGGGTGTAGCCGCTCCAATGACGGACAGATCCTTCCAATATGCAGCCTGTGCCCCCTTATCCGTTCGCAGGATGGCGGAGGTATCAAATTCGGAAATGACATGACCGCGTTCCGATGGCAGAAATACTTTCCGGTTGATTTCCTGCTCTATCTTGGTTATCACTGCCAAAGCTGTATCGGTCAAATATTGTAGCTGGGTGGCCTCAACCGTTGAATAGCTGGATTTGGACAGGTCGAATGCTTTAACCGGTGAAACAGAAAAGAACCGACAGATATCCACAACGTTGAACTGCCTGGATTCAAGTAGCTGTGCATCCTTGGGGTTGATGGTGATAGGCTGGTACTTCATGTTAGCCTCCAGTATCGCAATTCCGTTCGGATGATTGATGATACGTTCTTCCCAAGTTTCATACATTTGATCCTTTTGTTTTTTGTCCACTCGTGCACCCTCAACCGTCAAGACGCCGGACATCCCGCCGTTCTTGAAGAAGCCTGCGGCGTGTTCCTCTGAACTTGTAGCAATACCAAGCGTCTGCCGGGCATGAGTAAGAGTAGATACTCCGATAATCCCATCATACGAGAAATTCAGTACGTGGATCATATCTCGCGGTTCCACAAGTTCTTTAAAGCCTACAACCTGGTATCTCTTCCTCATTATCCCCATCTTGTCAGTAATCCATACGATAGATACGTGGCTTGTCGGAAGATAGATGAGCTGTAGCACATTCAGCTTGTAGTCACGTTCAATGTAGGCATATCCGTTTCCGGTCAACAGAACCGATGCCATAAGCGTCTTGAAAAACACAAATCGGGTCATATCCTCATTGGGCTCCAGGTCTAATAAGGAATATGCCGGATGTTCTTTGAATTCTCGCTTGAATCCTTCTTTGTCCAGAGCGTAAGTTTTCAGCGGGAGTACCGCCACGCTATCTGATATCAAGTCCACACAACGATATACGGTAGAAAGAAGCATAGGTTTGCTTCGGCTCAGTAAAGGAGCGTGCCCGCCGGAGTAGCTCCAAGCAGGAACACGCGATGTCTCCTGTTTCGATGCTTTTCTGATTTCAAAATTGTACCCGAATATATTCATATCATGCTTTTACACACTAACCAAAAAAGTGTCGGACACTTTAGTAGAATTCTCCGTAACGAGGTGATGCCAGGTAGCCGCCGAGTGCCTCGAGCATGGCGATAACGCCATCTATTTTCTTTTCCTCAAACTGTTTAGAGGGTTTTGTATTACCGTTCCGGTCTCGGGCCATAACCACATTACGAAAACAGTGACGGTTTATCACGTTATTATCAATCACGGCTTTCCCTGACAGCAGCAAGCGTTCCATTTCCTTAGTTGGGCGGTTGAAATTGCCGAGCGCCTGGCTGAACGGTTCCATCGGAAGCCCTTTTTCTTCGGCATTGATAGTGAATTGGGTAGCGTTCCAGCTATCGTAGGATATCTTCTGGATATAGACTTTATCACGGATGTCGAGGATGTCATTAAGGATGTAATCGTAATCCGTCACATTACCTGGGGTGATTGTTATCAACCCTTTCCGTCGCCATTCTCCGTAAAGCTCTTTGAATCGCTTTTCCTGAAGTGCAGCTTCCGGCAGGTAATATTTCACTTTGAAAAAGCTGTTTTCAGCCGTAGGAAACATGAATGCTGCACAAGTCAAGTCGCTGGTACTTGACAGGTCAATGCCCATATAGCAGTCCATATCCCGGAATTGCTCGAAATCGAGGTTCTGCGAAGCGTTGAGGATATAATGGTCTGGAATCCATACAGTTTCCGCATCGCACCACATATTGATGTTTTTGGTCTTAATGCCGACTTCTTCAGATGGTGAGTTGATAGCCTTCTGTACCTGCTCCCGCAGATACTTGGTTTTAACCGTAACACCTAAATTGGGGTTACTCTTGGCCCACATCTTTTCGTCTTTCCAATCGTCCCCCTCATCGAGGGCATATATTAGAGCAAAAAGGGTGTCATCCTCTTTCAATCCCTTCAGTACTTCAGTACACATCTCTCGGAACTGATAACATGGCCCGAGCTTGTCGAAACCCGCGGTAGTGATAATGACGGACATCGGGTCATCGCGCATACCTTGTCCGGACTGAAGCACATCTTTCAACCCGGAATTCTTGGCCGCATGGTATTCGTCCAGCAGGAACATCGACGGGTTCGGCCCATCCAACTTGCTGGAATCTGCGGCCAGCACTTTCAGGAATGAAAGCGTCTTATCGAAATTGATCTGATCGCGGAAAGATTCAAGATACCGGTGTTTAGGATCGAGACCAGACACAAAGTTCCGGCACATCTTAAAACTGACCTTCGCCTGGTCTTTACTGTTGGCAGCCAAGTAGACCTCAGCTGCCGATTCACCGTCAGCGATAAGATGGTAGAGACATAGAGCCGCAGCGAAGGCCGATTTCCCGTTCTTGCGCGCCATCTCGATATATACCGATGAAACCAATCTGCACCAGGTACCATCATCGTCTTTTTTGTAGAATCCGTAAATACTTGCCACGGCAAATTCTTGCCAGGGCAATAGCACAAAAGACTTACCCGCATGGCGACCGGTGTAGTGCCGTAGTAGTGCGATGAATTCTATGGCGTAGTCTGCGCGTTCCTCCCGGAACTCGATATCATCCCGTTCAAACAGAGTATAGAACCGCTCAACCGCCTGCTTTATAAACTCTCCCACTAGAACCTTACCATCGCTGACGTCAGCGGCATACTGATAGTACCCTTTCATCGCTTCTCGCGTGCCCCTTTCTTGAGAAACTTGTCCAACGGAGAATCATCTTCCTTGTCCGATTTCAGAGATTTTATACTCCCACGGCTCTTAATGGTCAGGCCGTACTCAGTCATGATCTTCATAACCTGGGCGTAATTCTTTGTTGCAATATTCTGTGCAGGGTTCGCCGCCCGCTCATACTTTATCATTATCACCGGTCCTTCCTCAAGCATAATTTCTGTGGCTTGCAAGTACATCTCATAACTTGTGGCCAGCATCCGGAGAGCGCCGAGGTCTATATTCTGAATTGCCTTGCGGGCGTTCAATTCCTTCACGACATCGCGCATAAATTTCTGCGTTTCATCGGAGCATCCTTTGGGCATTACAAATTTTACCATAACAGTTTTTTCATAGTAACCACGGGAATGTCGGACACAGGAAAGTGTTAATAAATTAACAAATTCAAAATTTGAAATTGTGCCGTGCGTGTGAAGAAGGGTGGGGTGAGGTTTCGGAGACTGTAATAGCTAAAAAATCACCCCCTACCCCCTGTGGGGGCATCACAATAGGGAAATCCCTATTTGTTCTTTAGCACATAATCTTTTGTATACAAACACTTGCACATATACAAAAGATTATGTAACTTTGCAGTGTCAGATAAGAAAAGTATTAACCATTAAAACAAAAGGAGATGAAAGAACTTAATGAGCTGGAAAAGATTGAGTTGGAAATCGAGAGGGAAAAACAAAACCTCCGAGAGTGGAAAAGAAAGGTACAGATATTGGAGATAGGGAAAGAAGATGATGAAGAACGTACCGATTCAATTCTTGAAAGAATTTCCGAACTACTCAAAAGAAAAGAGAATTTAAAAAAGTAATTAACAGCCCCTCTACGGAGGGGCATTAAAAAACATTATGATATGAGAACATTAACAGATGATTTATTAAAGATGGACACCCTACACGGTGAGGAGTTAGACGCCCATCTATTGGAGATGAAAGCATTGTATACGAAACCCGAAGAAAAGGAAGCTATTAGAAAGCATCTTGATACTGAACTAAATGCAATCGAGAATAGGGTCGATGCATTAGACAAAAGCATTACCATTAGGGAACAGATGAATGAAGTTATAGATTTAATCCCTGTATCGTACATTGCAAAGAATTACTTCGGCAAAAGTCGCGCATGGCTATATCAACGTATCAATGGGTATAAGGTTAGAGGGCGTGTATATTCTCTTAATGATAAGGAGATTGAGACATTTAATCGTGCGTTAAAAGATATCAGCAATAAAATTGGCTCCGTTTCAGTAAGTTAATACTGGATGTTATCTGACACTGCCTTTGTTTGAGCCATACAGAGGTCTGGGGGAATAGATAACTATTCCCCCTTTTTATTATTATGCACAATGCCATGGCACTGTTTACACAAGCTCATCAAGTTCTCGAAGTCGTAGGCAAGATATAACCGCTGCTGTGGGTTATCCGTACTCATGAATGAGATAATGTGGTGGATGTCCTCGGCGGGAACCGTCTTGCCTTCTTTCAAGCATAGTTCGCACAACGGGTTACATAAGAATTTCCACGCACGCAACCGGCGCCAGCGCTCGGAGTTATATATCTTCCGGCGGTCGGCATCGTATTGGTTATTATCTTTCGGTTTATTCTTCTTTGGCTTGTATATAGTCGGCATAGGGCGTTTGTTTTAATTGTTGGGCATCACGTATCGTCTGAAACTCTATCATCCTGTAGCGGCGAAGGAAATGGGCTATCAGAGCCTCATCAGTGACACATTGCAGGGCTTCGGCGTCCTGTATCACATACAGCACCGTGTCCTGGAATATATCCTCGTACCCACGGGAATCAAAATAGCCGGCCAACTGCCGGAAGCATAAGGCACGCAACTTATTATAATTGCGCCCTATGCTTTCGGCAACGACCGGATAGAACTTACTCTGTTTGTACCTGTTTCTCATCAAGGATTAAGTTACCTGATTCATCTGTAATCTCGTCTATTCCCTTCATTACCAGGCTGCGGATAATCACTGAGATTTTCGCACCTGTTTTGCTTGACAACTCGGCCAGCCGCATTAGTGTACCATCATCGAATCGGATTGATATTCTACGTCTACCCATTGTTAAGCCTCATCAGTTTATCACGTTTATACTCTTCTGCATACTCAGGCGTGGCCTTTTTCTTTGTAACATAGATTACTGTTGTTTTACTTATCCGCACAGGATATAGCTTCTTTTCTCTATCTCGCTGCTTGGCAATAATTTCATCAAGGCTACCAATATTAGCTGTAACATCCGGTTTACGTTCTTCAACCGGAGATTTACGTTTCTTATTCTTGTTGTTTTGTAACATATAATTAATCATTAGTTAGTTATTACTTTCTAAAAAACATATCACCACTTATTGCACGGGCAGTATCATCACCTGTTAGCCGAATGTAACGGAAAAAGTTCTGCTCGCTCCGGTGCCCAGTGAGTTTCATTATCTCCAGGGTCTTCATCCGGCCCGTTAGATACATGTTAGTGGCCGCGGACCAGCGGGCGGTATGACTGCTTATCAGCTCCCACTTTTCCCGAGTGGAAGTAACCAGCTTACCGCCTCGGGTATAAGAGTAGGTAATCTTATCAGTTAGTCCTATCTCCTTCATGATTACCTTCAGGTACTTATTGAAGTATTGGATACAGAGGCCAGATGGAACCTGACCATTATACTTAGCAAAGATTTCCTTCACGTAATCATGGGCCGGCACCTTCACATCTACATTCGTCTTCTTCGTCCGCTTCACTATATAACCACCTTGATAGTTATCTTTATTTAACGTAGAATAATCCGAATACCGAAGTGCTGTCAAGCAACCGATAACAAACAGGTCACGTATGCGCTCTTTTGCTTTTCTCTTATCCTGGTTGATGAACTTGTAGTAGTAGATGCGTGTAATCTCATTCATCGAGAGGAATACCGCATTAGTCTCTTCCAGACGCATATCAATCTCATCAAATGATGGGTCGACGGCGTAATTGTATTGGCTTGCTCTTCGTATCATTGATTGAATCTTTAAAATGTAGCCGACAATGGTATTATGCCGTAAATTCTGATTTTCCAAGTAGATTATGAAATCATCCAGAAACTCAGCAGTCACCGAGTTGGTGAAGATGTCACAATCATACTCTTCTGAAAATCCGTCTATATGCTTAATTATTGCATCATAAACTGCTGCGTAGTGTTCAGACTTGCGTCTGCTTCTCTTTTCAAGCACTTCGCGCAGGAAGCCGGTGAAGTATATACCTTCCAACGGCTTCTCCTGCCGGAAGTGGTTAATGTAGTCCTTACGCACTTGGGCGGTCGGGACTGAGAAAATGGCTTGTAATGCTTTGGCTGTAGGTTTTAAAGGGTTTAATACTATGTTATTAATTCGTTGAATACATTCACGTAGTGTTCCGATTCTTGCGAAATTTCCTTTCTTCCTGATTCGCTGCAATAGTCTTCTACAAACTGTCGGAACGCTTGTACGGCTTTCTTCTTAATTTCTTTTTCAATCTCTCGATTAGAAAGTTCCAACAGCCTTTCCAAGTCTAAATAATCCCAGTCTTCTACGCCAGCAAGAATCTTATCGTACAGGTCGTAATATTCTTCACTTAATGCCATAAAAACTCCTTTCTACTTTGTTTTACTCTATTGTATTTTCCGGGTATTGCTCCGTTATTGATTTAAAGAAAATGGCATCAACTTCTCCTTTCGTCCACTTGTGGAAGTTGTTGTGTACATCACAAGCCTTGCGGCATTCTTCTTCAGACTCATAAGTCAATTCAGAAACAGGCACATAGCCATTACCAACGATGAAAGCTGCTATTACATTATCGGCATCTTCCTCTTGCACCGGGTGCATGGGATAAACCAAGTTACCACGGTGATCTCTCTTTTCATATCCGTATTCCATAATATTCATTTTTAAATTGTTTTAATCCTTATTTATTGATTATCTCTTTATATTTAACAACCAACTCGTTGTACTCCTCAATCCATTCTATGCGGATAGGTAGTCCTGCGTCGTAGTACCTGCTTATTGTCGCACATAAATCAGCTAATCTCTGTAATTCAACCCGTTGGTAATATATATCTTTAGGCATTACGCCTAAAGGTGGTTTTGTATTTTCACTCATATCTAATTTTATTTTGAATTAATTAATTGGGGGTTATCGTATATGTTACCAATAACTTCAAAAGTTAAATTATCATCCGCCCATTCCATCAGCGTATAGTCAAAGTCGTAGCCATTTACTTCAACAATCCCTTTTTGTTCAACTTCACTTTTCCATGATATGTTAATATCTTCATCGGTTATTTTCAGAATATCACCTTCGTAAACTCTTTTTTTGCAATTGTCTATATACCCGGTAAATTGACCTACGGTATCTTTTATAACCTTAATAGGCTGGTATCCATCTTTCTTTATATACGAACACCGTCCTTCTCCATCGCACAATTCAAATTCAAGGTAATAACCGTATTCCCATTCACCTTTTAAGTTTTTAGCTCTAAATTCTATTTCTTTCATATCTATCTTGTTTTGAACGTCTTCCCGGCATCAGGAAAACGTTCTGGTTTATATTTTATAGGTTCAATAATTCAATTACTTCATACCTTCTTAAGCCTTTCTTTTTTCTGTTTTGCTCTCCGGCAACATTCTGACACCATGCAGAATTTACACCAAGACTGAAGAGTTTCATGTTCCTCTCCATTGCGCCGATATTTCAACGGGTAGAAATAGTTCAATCGTAAGAACTTTCCACAATGGCTACAGCGTTTCTGTAGTATGCCATTTTCAGTTCGATAGTTTTTCTTTCTTCGGCCAGCTGGTAGGCCATCATCTCCAAATGTTATCATGATGCTATTTTTTGACGTATTAGGTTTATATTCTTTTTAACTAGCCCGATGATGCGCTCATGGTATTCGGTATTCTGATTGCAGACACCGCGGGATTGGACAATGGCCAGTGTTTTCAAATTGATTTCAATTGTCTCAACATGTCTCTGACCAACGCGGGCGGAGAGTATGAGCGAATCTTTCTTCTTGTAGTACCCGTTCGTAAATACACAGTGATGCATCAATTCGCCCTCCTCACAAAACTCTTCTACGCTTCGTAATACACCGACAGATATGGTACCGTCACTGAAATGAATATCCAGGAACCTCCCTTTCATCTTCTTGTATTCAGCATCGGCCGCCTCAATCTCCTTACGTTTCTCTTCAAGCTTCCGTTTGGCTTCTGCCTTTCTTTTTCTCCGCATCCATAGGTCATGAGCTTCTTTAAGATTTGGAGGACATACATAATGGGCGTTATGTGTATCTACATTAAAGAAAGTCAGGGTATCTAAGTAGTCAAACCATAGTGAAGCATCCTTTATGATGTAATGATTGCGGTTGCAGATATTGAGTGAATGCTGATATGGAATGGTATAGTTACCCTTCATCACCATATACTTAAACACCGACATCTGCCCGGTCTTGACCAATGTTTCTGCTACTGGATTGGTGAGCAACTGTTGCATGACATTCACTACAGATACTCCTTTAAACTTAAGCAGGTCGTTTGTCCATCCGTTACGTTTCAAAACCGGAATCACAGATACACGGGGACAGATATAATTTCCAGAAACATCAAACACATCCTCCATTTCATAATATCCGGTAGCTGTATTGTTGTGATACTTCACGTCCATATCGCTGTCATAATGCCAACTGAAATGAAAGGGGCTCCTTGTATACTTTTTCCCTATGATAACCTCCTTGCCATCTTCACGTAACCAGTTCTGATACACTTCGGAGATAAAATGACCCGTAGCATTACCTTTCGAATTATTGCGGTGTGCTTCGAAGGTACGAACGACAATCCATCCGTTGAATGACTGCACAATCGAGTAGTAGCAGCTTTCATTGGAATGCCTCCTACTGCCCTTGCTCCAATGCTCCAGCTTCAGATTAGCGCCACATCCAGGGCATGTATGACTGCCAACTCCTAAAGATACAGCAAGCATGGGCTGCAAGACTTCATCAACATGCCCGCAGCACTGGCACCATACTTCTCCCTTCTTCCAGTAGTAACCAACCCTATGGAATATCTTTTTGTAGGGGTAATCTTTCTGCACTTCCGTTAATGGTGGTAGCTTCTTGGACATTTCCAAGACTTCTTTCTGCAACTTGGTTCTTGGTTTCATAGCTTAGAATAAACTCATTTGTTGAACTTCAGTTACCTCTTTCTTTGCCTTTGATGGTTTCTTCTTGAGCAAAGCATATTGTTCGTCAGCAAGCCGTTTAATGGCCTCTTCACGGGCTGCCTTCTTGTCCTCCTCGGTAATCTCCACCTGAACGGGTTGGACAGAAGGACGGCAGCCGGTAGGCATCTTGTTTATCTTGATATTATCTTCATCATAATAGTGGACGGCCAGTCCGAAGACTTCATTATCGGACATAGCTACAGCATTTCCTCTCTTCTTGGCTTCGCCCATGATATAATCACAACATTCGTTGATTGTTTTCCCTTTCTTGGCGTAAGTACCGGCGAATAACTCATCAGTCTTGGCCCGTTCATCCAGATAAGTTTGGATGATCTGTTTAAAACTACTATTGCCACTCATAAATATAGCATTTTTAAAATTCACATTTAATCTTTGATATACAGCCGGCATCCCGTCTTCTCCTTAGCCCTCAGCAAGAAGCTGGCTGACTCATCACTATCTACAACCAACTTTATTGCGGTTAACCCTTCAGTTTGTGGTTTCTGAAAAAGAAGGGAACACGGCTGCTCGTAGTATGTCCAGTAGAAAATAAAATCTGCTAAGTAGAGATTATCTATTTGGACTATATAGTTAACCGGAATTCGCTGCATATTATTTAGGCACGTTTTTCAATCTGATACGCTTTTACGTCATTGTACCAGTTTCCATTAACCTCTCTTGCTTCGATAATGAAACGCACCCTCACTTTGTCTCCAACTTCCGGAGCATCTTCTATTGGGCCATCGAAACTCATCATAGCAAATCGCATCTTGACAGGGAATCGTTCTGAAGTTTCCAAAACATATTCTTTCTTCTCCCAGTCTTTACCTTTTTTGGTTTGACCGAATGTGGCTGGCAATGCCACTATTATTTTGCCTTCTACTTCGTGATACATAACTAAATTATTATATTGTAATTATTATTTTTTCAGCCCTCTAATGTCGGTTCCCGACAACCCTTCGGGCTGTATAGGACAAGTTGCCGTAAACCGTTAAAAAGCCCTCCTATTCCGTATAACTATCTTATTTTCAGCATTTTAAAAGCGCACCATAAGGTGCTTTTCGTTTATTCTATAAAACACTGATAATCAAATACTTATATTTTATTTCGAATAGGCGTAAAAATTCCTATCTGATAACTAGATAAAAGTCGATCCTTGAATTCACGTTCCAGCTCTCCTATCTCCTCCACATACTTCTCGCGCTCCACCGGCCAGCTGCGAGCAAAGTTCCGTATCGTTTCCCACTGTTTCTTTGTCAGCTTACCATCCAGGTACATCTTTTTATAATGCTCCTTAAAGCGCGTCACGCCTTTGCGCTGGATTTCACGCGCCTTGTCTAACTGTGATATCTTGATGCCCTTGGTAGCCGATAACTCCCTTATGAAGTTTATTTCTGACCAGTCCTTATAAAAGATACGGCCAATCTTCGACAGGAATGAATTATCTGTCAGTTCACCGAGAGGAACAGATTGGTGTTTATACACCGTCTCAATGCGTAGAATATTGGTACCAACCCGGCGCCCCTTCTCACCTGCTTCGAAGGTCTTATCGTATATCTTCAGAACTTTGCGGAAATACTTGCTTTTCTCCGTTGTTTTCTGTCGAAATTCCGGATAATTAGCATCATTCCATAATATCCGGCCCGATGCCTCCTGAACCTGCCGGATATATTCATCGGCCGGCAACTTCATCTTCATAGTGATACCTATCTCGTAATAAGTAACTACAGCATTCTCCATCTTCACGCACAACCTCAGTAGTAATTCCCTGATGGTTCGGATGGCCATTGCAAAAGTCATTGGCCGGCTGTTATCCAGCTTCCCGGTGCGGCCCTTGCTCCACAACTTACATATCGAACACTTACATCGTAACTTATTGCCACGCACCTCGATGAAACATCCGTCAAAATTGGCGTATGCTGTCGACTTATAGTAGACTTCATCCCCTTCCGTACATTGTTCCAGATAGTTCCGCAGTACAATGGTGTCGATATCAGCAGTGTCTATCGTTGCCTTTATTATCATCTTGTCGAACATTACTTTTTGGGGTCATAGAACTGACAACGGCGAAGAGCTTCGCCGACTAGCTTCCGGCCGTGGAGGGTGCAGCGGATGACGATTGGCATTCCTTCCGGTTCGGCAGAATGCCGGCAGTTCACGCATTTAATTGCTTGTTCCTGCTTCGGAGCTTTCCTCGGTGCCATATGGGTATACATCTAAAATTGGAGTTTCAACAACTGATTCTATCCGATAGTCGGCCATCGTGCCTTTCATACCTTCGTGTAGCTTCGTGGTGGCATCTTCTGTTGAGGCGCCTTGCACAAGGACATAGGTAGACGTCTTCTTCTCAGCACCGCTCTTATCGTCGAGCGTGATAAAGACGAGTTTGCACTTGAACCAGCGGTCGGCCGCTTCTTCTTCGCTCGGAAACAGTTCGCTAATATTGGCTCTACTGATATCCTTGACTATAAATTCTCCAGAGATGAACGGAGACATCTCTTCGATTATGCGTGCTTCCGCTTCCGTGAAGCTGAGGGCATCCACCAGATAGGGTTCCGTCACTTTCTTATTCATTCCGTTCTCCATTACTTTCTCGTAACGGATCTTGCATATAAACCAGGTATGCATTGACATAGTTATTTCTTTTTCTTGTTCAACTTCTTTATAAACTTGTTGCACCTACGACATAAGTCTTGATCCGGCGATGTTTTCGGAGCGTACTTCTCAATCTTAGCAGAACATTGCCGTAGTAGGCGCTCTAATTGCTGCAGGTCTGTTTTGCATAATTCCATATTATTTGATTTGCTTTTCCTTCTTCAAGCGCTTCACCTCTTTCTTGTAGAACTCAATCAGAGTTTCGTATTCAAAATCGGAGATCTTGTTTATCTGATTTTTCATTGCCTCAAGCATCAATACGGTAGGTTCGCCATACTTGGCAATCAGCCCACGGCGATAGCCTTGTATATTTCCCTCATCGAAGCGGTTGCACTTACGGCACTGAGCATTGCAGTTCTTTTCGCTGAAACGCGTAGCCATGTGCTGCCTATTGATGTAGTGTCCGCAGTCTGATTCATCGTAGGGCAGAATACGTCCACATGAGATACATCGGAAAGTTCCGTTCGGCATCGCATCCCGAAGGCGAATAAACTTAGCGAACACTGTATCTAATCGAAGTTTCAAATTACTTTTGCCCATAAGAAACACCTGTTATCTGGCGGTACTGGTCTTCACTGCGAAAGCGGATGGCGTTTTCATACCAGGAGCAATTGGCCGCCTGATAAGGACATTCATCTAATAGGTTGTTTGTATTCTCGTCCACCAAACGAGCAATGATGGCACTCTTGCGTTCTTCATCATTCCAGAAGATGGCAGTATCACCGATGTGGGGAACTTCTTCTACATGGTCGGTTAGGTCACATAAGAAATCTCCGTAACGCTCCGGCTCGAATATGATAATCACCTGATTGTCGATAGCCTCAACAGAGATGCGCTTGCATTCGGGAGGAATCGTGTAGTTTTCAATTTTTGTCTTCATAAGTTATATTTATTTTTTTGATGTCTTCATAGATATATACATATCTTTCCTGCGCTGATTTGCTACTTCCATATCCGCCAGCTTTGCGAGAAAATACTCAGCAGTTTCCCGCACACTCTTTAACTTGTTTTGCAAGTCCTTATACATTCGCATCGAAATGTATGTTTCTCCGCCTGATATAAGGATATCGCCTGTTTTAACCTCGCTCATAGCTTATGTATTTTTTGAATAATATCCACATTTAGTCTGTTATCTCGCCTTTCTCTTTCTTAATTAGTGCTATACATACCATTGAATAATGTAGCTAGTTAACATTATTATGCTGAAACATAATCCAATGTAGGCGACTAATCCAATTAAGGTTATAAGCATGATTAATAGATTTTTGAATCGTAGAATTCTTGATGCTTCACGTACTCCACAGCAACATCATACTGCGAAGCTGGAGCAATGCGGTCATGGATATACTGATACTTCTCGAGGCTCATTCCAGAGAGAACGTCGTCGGTGTATTCCACCCTTCCGCCATAGATACATCCTGCTACTACAAACAGGATGATAATTGTGCGAAAAAGGTACTTGCTATGCTTTTTCATGCCAAGCCCTCCTTATTAACTGTGAATCGTAAGACATCCGACCCCTTGCATTCCCAACGACCGTTTTTCTTATCGGTAGTCTTAACGTAGGTTATCTTCTTCTCGGCAGCTAAACGCTCCAATCGTCTTCGGCCACCCACAAGTATTGTAGCTTGGTTCTTACTAAAGGTTACCTTTTCCGCAGCCTTCATGATTTCTTGTAGTCTATCCATGATTATCCTCCTTTCCTGCCAAGAATTTGTTCACAAAGTATATCTGCCCTTTTCCCGTAACTTTAGTGGTCACAGTCGTATGAAGCACACCACCATTACCGGAACGTACACCTTTCTTCAGCTCAAACAAGCCCTGCTCTATATATTGTTGGTTGGGTATATTGTAACGCTCACCATGCTTACCGAGGAAGCCATTCTCTCGCAGATAGGCAAACAGTCTTTTTTCACCTATTGCATAACCGTTCTGGGCTATCAGCTTCGCAAGCTCGCCAATCAAGCAGGAACTGTTAGCGGACTGTATGGCTTTGGTGAATGCAACAGCTGGGGCACTCTCTTTAACTTTAGCCTCAGCCTCTACTCGACTTTGCTTTTCAATTTCAATTTGTTTCTGTTGGTTCTCAATTTGCTCCTGTTGTTGGGCCGCAAGAAGAAGGGCTTCCTTAAAAGAAGTAGGTATAGTGAAACCTACGCCATGTATCGTAGATTCCATCTTATTGAAAGCCTCAATGTAGTCTAATTTAAATTGGAGAGCTTTCTCTCCAGTAAAGCCCATCACAAGGAGAGTGAAACCGTCACGGTTCATCACATACAAGGGAGCCTTTTTGACTCCGCCACCAACTGGCATCGGGATTTCTTGCTCAACTAAGGCAAACATTTTGTTAATCCTCTGATTTTCAACGAAAGTGGAATTTTCCGTTTTCGCTATCAATTCGCGAACAGCATCCAAAACCTCAGCATGACGTTTACCGAATTTTTCAGCAACCAATAAGCTACTGGTCAGCGCTTGGTTGTCTTTGCCTTTAAATACCAATTCTTTCATATCCTTTTCTCCTCCTAAAGAAGAAAGCCCTATTCTTTCATATCCTTAAAGTGGCAGTTAGGATATTACTTGAATAGAGCTCTTTCAAATGTCTTTTACCGCGGAAACTGCCACATAACCGCTTTTGTTGCTGTAAAACATTGTCCCATCTGTAGGATAATTAAAAAGGACTGCCTATCTTTGCTGCGTTCAAACATACGACGATAGGAATTAGGGACGCTTCTCTAACAGCCCTTTTTATATCCGTCTGTGACGTTTTACGGATGCAAATATATCATTTAGTGATGTTATATAAATCATTTAGTGATATATTTAACTTATTTTATACATAAATGAAGGTGAATAAAATCAAACAATTGCGCAATATTTTAGGATTATCACAGCTTGAAATGGCTAATATCTTAAAAATCAAGCAAAATGCGTACTCCAATATTGAAACGGGCAAAGTATCATTAACCGATAAAAACAAAAGTATACTAGCTACCACACTTGGACTTAATACACATTGGTTTGAATCGGAAGATAATGAAGCGTTATTCGTAACAGAATCCCCATTATCGAACCTCCTATCCGACAAATACTATGGTACCTTAAAAGCCAATAAATCTGAAAAGGAGCGCGTAAGAGAAGCCACATTTAAGACGTTGGATATGTATCAAAATCCTCAGGCTACAGTAAACAATAAGAATAATACATGCATCGATACAAAACCTCGCATTCCTCTAACCGCTGCTGCTGGCTCTTTATCCGAAGCTGCAAGAGGTGTCACATTGGAAGAGTGCGAACAAATGCCTGTTATCAGCCAGTTTCCATCGTATGATTTCACAATATTCATTAAAGGTGATAGTATGTCCCCTAAATATGAATCAGGCGATGAAATAGCCTGCCGATGGATTGATCAAACCCGATTCATACAGTGGGGTAAGATACACGTTTTAGATACAACGCAAGGCATCATCGTTAAGAAGGTGTATGATGACGGCGATAAGATTCGTTGTGTTTCAATTAACCCGGATTATCCAGCTTTTTCTATACCAAAAGAGGACATACATTCTATGAGCATAGTGATTGGTGCGCTATGTTTTGCTGAAATGTGAACATTGAAATATAACATGAAAAAGGTATTATTATTGCTACTCATATTATTGTCTTGTAATATTAGCGAAGCACAAGAACAAGAAACATTATCTAATCAATCTGTGATTGATATGAAAGAATTAGGATTCAGCGATGATATAATTATCGCTAAAATCAATTCATCAGATTGCATTTTTGATACCTCCATTAATAGCTTAAAAATATTAAAAGAGGCAGGTCTTAGTAGCGATGTTGTAGTTGCCGTCGTAAAAGCTGCACAAAAAAACAAAGAAGATAAACAAGATGCCGATAATGCGATTTCAGGTCTTTTCTACAAGGAAGAAGGAAAGCTTAAAAAGATATACCCCACAACATTTTCAGGAACTAAAATGAATACATTAGGAACCGCTTTTTCTTATGGAATTGCAAGTACAAAAATAAGATCAACTATGCCAGGAAGTACTTCACAAAACATTATTAAGAGCACAATACCAGATTTCTATTTTATATTCAACAGCAACAATGTTGATACTTCACTTTCTAATTGGTGGTTCTCTGTAGCTTCATCTCCAAGCCAATTTGTATTGGTTAAACTAACATCCAGAAAAAACAGTAGAGAGTTAGAGACTGGAAAGGTGAACATTTATGCCGGCACGGAAACAGGAGTTAGCGAAGATGCTTCCATAAAATTCAAGTCTTTCACTATTAACGATTCCGAATTTAGAGTAACGCCTGAAAGCATACTTGAACCCGGAGAATACTGTTTTTTCTATCAGGGTTCAATACCCATGGGAGGATACACGAATCAAGCGGTTTTTGATTTTTCTATACCGTCCAACGCCTATAGTCCTGCTAAATATAGAGTAGGAAATATGGTATGGGTAAATACCGGAAACCAAATCAAGCAATGTAAAATCACCGAGGTACAGATTATAGATAACAATGTACTTTATAGTGGGGAAACCGATTATTCATTTAAAACAATAACGTGGAAAGAATCAGATTGTAGTTTCAGCAAAGAGGAACTAATGATAATCAAATTCCAAATAGAAGGGATAAATTGTCATCTCATAAAAAAATATAGCAATGGTATAACTATTGGTACTTCCCAAAAACTTACTCCAAAGCAGATCCGAAAAGTTAAAAACGAATTTAAGCTGAATGGCAAAATAATGTTCAATCTAGAAGGTAATGAAGAGAAAGGGAAAGCTTATGCAGGAATTGATGATGGCTTTATTATCCTCTATGAGAGTAACGAGTTTATAAAATTATAAATGATTTCAGAGTTGAGTAACTAACATAATGAATGCTATAATATGGATATAACACATAAGACTAAGGATATTGCGCTACAAGAAATAGCAAATGAATGCCCTTCTTGCACGGAAGACTTAGCCGCCATTTTAGAATCGGACGGATATATATCTGTTATCCGAACAAATATGGGTAATGTGTACCAAATAACTTCCAAAGGTAAAGCATTCCTTGCCAATGGAGGATATACATCTTTAGAAAAAGAGAAAGAAAGACAGCTTCAAGAGGCGGAAGCGGCCAAAGAAAAGGAGAAGCAAAACCGCTTGCAGGAGATAGAGATACAGCGCATTGTTAGTCTGGAACTCATGAAAAAAGATCATGAATTTCAGGCTAAACAAAACAAGGCTAACCGGAGAAATAACATTATTTCCGGGATAATAGCGGCGATAATATCTGCTATAGTCGCTTTTGCAATCAAATACCTATGAGCGGAAAAATGATAAATTTAACAATGAGAGCCACGGCAATAGACACAAGCGATATGCTAATGGTCTGCACATGCCATTTAATGCAGTTGACATCCGACCATATCGATTGCAGCCAATGGTTAGCCCGGGCACTTGTATTCTTTTCTATCTCTTTTTCAATAACGGAATCAATGTATTCATTATCCATAACATCACGTTTTAATGGTTTATACTTATAACCATTGAGGTGTCGGACAATTAAAAGAAAGAGTAGATTAACAACATAATTATTAACCCAGGACACTGCCACAACGGTGGAACAGTGGAAATCACAGTATCTTGAAAAGATAGACAAAAAGGCAAAGAATTATAACCGACTAAGCCTCAACCACCTACGAAATAGAATTTTAGCGATGAACAAAAATTCGTAACGCGTAGGTCGCCAGTTCAAGTCTGGCTAGCGGCTCAGAAAGAGAGAGATGCTTATGCATCTCTTTTTTTATTTCATAGATTCTTCTTACCTTTGCCAGACTAAAACAACTTCAGAAACAGATGAAAAAGAAGACAAAAAAAATTCTCATAGGAGGATTGGCAATCCTGTTCCTTATGGGCGTAGCTTGTGCCGGAACATTCTATTATTATATATTCTACCCACAATTTCATCCCCAAAAGACTACTTATATTTATATCGACAAAGACGATACAATAGACTCCATATATAATAAAGTAAAAATACAGGGACACCCGAAAAGTTTCACAGGTTTTCTCTGGATGACCCGATGGCGCAATTATGATTCGGCTATCCACACCGGGCGCTATGCCATCCGTCCGGGAGAAAATGTGTATCATGTCTTCAGTCGTTTATACCGGGGATATCAGGAACCTATCAATCTTACTGTTAGCAACGTACGCACTTTAGACAGACTTGCCCGCAGCATTGGTAAGCAGTTAATGATCGACTCTACAGAAATTGCTACTGTAATGAATGACACTATATTCCAGAAGCGGATGGGATATAAAAAAGAAACAATGTCCAGTCTGTTCATTCCGGAAACATACCAGGTTTACTGGGATATGAGTGTAGACGAATTTTTCGAGCGTATGCAGAAAGAACATAAAAAATTCTGGAACCAGCAACGATTGGCTAAAGCTGAATCTATCGGAATGACACCGGAAGAAGTTTCTACCCTGGCCTCTATTGTTGAAGAGGAAACCAACAACAACGAGGAAAAACCAATGGTTGCCGGACTCTATATTAACCGTTTACATAAAGGTATGCCATTACAGGCAGATCCAACAATAAAGTTTGCCCTCCAAGACTTTGGTTTAAGAAGAATAACCAATGAACATTTGAATGTCAACTCACCTTACAATACATATTTAAATGCAGGCCTGCCTCCGGGTCCCATACGTATACCTTCACCTATAGGTATCGATGCAGTACTAAACTATGCCAAGCACGACTACATTTACATGTGTGCTAAAGAAGATTTCTCAGGTACTCACAATTTTGCTTCCAATTATGCTGATCACATGAAAAATGCCAGAAAATATTGGAATGCTTTAAACGAAAGAAAGATTTTCAAGTAAAATCATGATAAAATAAAAGCAAAAGCCTATATTTGCGAGTGAAAAACGCAGATTATTTCCTTTTTTAATAATCATGACTAACATTAAAATAATCAGATATGAGCAAGCAACTCTTACTTGGCGATGAAGCCATTGCACAAGCTGCATTAGATGCCGGACTCTCGGGTGTTTACGCCTATCCCGGTACTCCTTCCACAGAAATTACAGAATACATTCAAATGGCGCCTATTACGGCTGAACAGAATATCCATAGCCGTTGGGCCTCCAATGAGAAGACAGCTATGGAAGCTGCATTAGGTATGTCATTTGTCGGTAAACGAGCATTAGTCTGCATGAAACATGTAGGCATGAACGTAGCTGCCGACTGTTTTATCAATTCAGCTGTTACAGGTGTAAAAGGTGGATTAATTGTAGTAGCTGCGGATGACCCCAGCATGCACTCCTCACAGAATGAACAAGACAGTCGTTTTTATGGTGATTTCTCATTGATCCCCATGTACGAACCAAGCAATCAGCAGGAAGCATATGATATGGTTTACAATGGATTCGCATTTTCTGAAAAGATTGGCGAACCGGTATTGATGCGTATGGTCACCCGCCTGGCACACTCCCGTTCCGGTGTAGAACAAAAACCGCAACAACCCCAAAACCAAATGTCATTCAGTGAAGACCCTCGCCAGTTCATCTTGTTGCCAGGTAACGCCCGCAAGCGCTATAAGGTTTTATTAGAACGTCAAGCCGAATTTATTGAAGCATCTGAAAACTCTTCTTATAATAAGTATACCGATGGTCCTAATAAGAAATTAGGTATCATAGCGTGTGGAATCGGCTACAATTATCTGATGGAAAACTATCCTGATGGTTGCGAATACCCCGTATTGAAGATTGGGCAATACCCATTACCCAAGAAACAGCTCCTGCAATTGGTAGAAACCTGTGATGAGATTCTGGTATTGGAAGACGGACAACCTTTCGTAGAAAAACAACTGAAAGGTTATCTTGGTATCGGCGTAAAAGTAAAAGGACGCTTAGATGGCACATTATCACAAGACGGTGAATTAAATCCGGATAAGGTGGCACGTGCTGTGGGAAAAGAAAACAAGTCAGAGTTTGGTATTCCTTCGCTCGTAGAAATGCGTCCACCTGCACTATGTGAAGGTTGTGGCCATCGTGATATGTACACTACGCTCACCCAGGTTTTGAAAGAAGAATATCCGACACATAAAGTATTCAGTGATATCGGCTGTTATACTTTAGGAGCCAATGCACCATTTAATGCTATCAACTCATGTGTAGATATGGGTGCATCTATTACCATGGCTAAAGGAGCTTCGGATGGCGGACTTCATCCAGCAGTAGCAGTGATTGGCGACTCCACCTTCACGCATTCCGGCATGACAGGACTTTTGGATTGCGTCAATGAGAATGCAAATGTTACCATTGTTATTTCAGACAATGAAACGACTGCAATGACAGGTGGCCAGGATTCGGCCGGAACAGGACGTATTGAAGCGATCTGTACCGGTATTGGCGTAGCCCCCGAACATATCCGTGTAGTAGTTCCCTTGAAAAAGAATTATGAAGAGATGAAGCAGATTATCCGTGAAGAAATCGAATATCGCGGTGTATCAGTTATCATTCCACGCAGAGAATGTATTCAAACCTTAGCACGTAAAAAACGAAACAAGTAAAACCATGAAAAAAGATATTATACTTTCCGGCGTAGGCGGACAAGGTATCCTCTCTATCGCCACAGTAATCGGTAAAGCCGCCCTTAAAGACGGACTATATATGAAACAGGCGGAAGTACATGGTATGAGCCAACGTGGCGGCGATGTACAATCCAATTTGCGCATAAGCGATCAGCCTATCGCTTCCGATCTTATCCCTTCCGGTAAATGCGATCTGATCATCTCACTTGAACCGATGGAAGGATTACGTTATCTTCCTTACTTAAGTCCTGAGGGCTGGCTGGTGACCAACGAAACACCGTTTATTAATATCCCCAACTATCCGGCAGAAGCTGACGTAAGAGCGGAATTAGATAAGCTACCTCACAAGATCATTCTTAATGTAGACAAAGTAGCCAAAGAAATTGGTTCCATCCGTGTAGCAAATATTGTTTTACTGGGAGCCACCACCCCATTCCTCGGCATCGATTACGAGAAAATACAGACCAGTATCCGCGAAATCTTCGAACGTAAAGGCGAGGCCATAGTGGAAATGAATCTTAAAGCACTTGCAGCCGGAAAGGAAATTGCTGAGAAATTAATGTAAGATCCCTCAAAAATACACCACCATGAATAACAAATACTGGGAAGAAGAAATAGAAACCATGAGTCGTGAGAAGTTGCAGGAATTGCAACTTCAACGACTCAAAAAAACGATAAAGATTGCGGCTAATTCACCGTACTATAAAAAAGTATTTCAAGAATATAATATCACAGCTGATGACATCCAAAGCCTGGATGATATACGGAAAATACCTTTTACCACGAAATCCGATATGCGTGCCTGCTATCCATTCGGCATGGTATCAGGTAATATGCAGGAAGATGGTGTGCGTATTCATTCATCAAGTGGAACCACCGGTACTCCTACTGTCATCGTCCACTCACAACACGACTTGGACTCTTGGGCTAATCTGGTAGCACGCTGCTTGTACACTGTAGGAATACGTAAAACAGATGTTTTCCAGAACAGTTCGGGCTATGGTATGTTCACCGGAGGATTAGGCTTTCAATACGGTGCTGAACGCCTAGGCGCACTGACTGTTCCTGCAGCAGCCGGAAACAGTAAACGCCAGATCAAGTTTATCACAGATTTCAAGACTACCGCACTCCATGCCATCCCCAGTTATGCCATTCGTCTGGCAGAAGTTATTCAGGAAGAAGGAATTGATCCGACAAGTACCAGTTTAAAAACACTTGTTATCGGAGCAGAACCCCATACAGACGAACAGCGCAAGAAAATCGAACGCATGTTAGGTGTTAAAGCCTATAATAGCTTCGGTATGACAGAAATGAATGGCCCCGGCGTTGCTTTTGAATGTCAGGAACAAAACGGCATGCATTTCTGGGAAGATTGCTACCTCGTCGAAATAATTGATCCTGAAACAGGAGAACCCGTTCCGGATGGAGAAATCGGTGAGTTGGTATTGACCACTCTTGATCGCGAAATGATGCCGCTTATACGTTATCGTACCCGTGACCTTACCCGTATTCTTCCCGGAGAATGTCCTTGCGGACGTACACACCTCCGCATCGACCGTATCAAGGGACGCAGCGATGATATGTTTATCATTAAGGGAGTAAATATCTTCCCAATGCAAGTTGAAAAAGTATTGGTACAGTTCCCACAATTAGGTAGCAATTATCTTATTACCTTAGAGACCGTAAACAACCAGGACGAAATGATTGTAGAGGTAGAACTCAGCGATCTTTCTACTGATAATTACATTGAACTGGAGAAGGTACGTAAAGATATTACCCGTCAACTAAAAGACGAAATACTTGTTACCCCCAGGTTGAAACTCGTGAAGAAAGGTTCATTACCCCAAAGCGAAGGAAAAGCCGTCAGAGTAAAAGATCTGCGACAAAACCAATAAAAACAGCCTTTTTTCAAAATAATCAGTGGAATACTTGACATCGCCTTTTTGATACAGTATCTTTGTACTGTCCATTTATAGATACTATTTCACTGAATTATATTTCGCATCACATAGAAACGGGGAAGCTTTTGCTTCTCCGTTTTTTTAGCCCCTCATGCAGCAGATCCCAAAAGCTTACACTTATATAACCGTCAGCTTACACTTGCACAACTGCAAGCCCACACTTATACAAGCACAATGCCACAGCCCATCATCTTTAACTCCACACTTCGCTGTCTGCAACCTGTGGCATTTGTCCTGTTAAGGTGTAGCATTGAGAGCATTGAAATGTAGCATTTGCCCCAACAAACACTGGCAAAAGAAACGAAAGTCCTTTTATTGCATATCACTACCTCAAAGCAGCCTCCTAACCTACTTCTATTAATAATACATAAATCTGCTATTGACAATATTTGAGTTACGATACCCCTTAATAGAGACTAAGTGGAAATCTTTGGATTAGAGAAAGTACAAAGAAAAAGGAACGGTAACCAACCAAGATTACCGTTCCCCTTTATAAAAAAGCCGCACCGATGATGTGATGAAACTCCGAATGACATGATTTGAGCGCTCGTCCTCTTTGTAATCCACCGACTCAAAGTTACCCCGAAGGGCGTGGCCCGCCATCGAGAAGCGAAGCTTGTCTCGGTATTTCATAATAGTTTGATGAGTTTCCCGATCCAATCAATGCGGCTATATTTTCTACAACAAATGTAGTAAGTTTCTGTCAAAGAAACAAGGAAAAACCTGATTTTGTTTCCTCCATACAGGACATTTTATATTATATTCTCCCTATTATAAGCAAAAAGTGCCGATTACTCGTTCGTAATCAGCACTTTGTAAACTATTTGCTAAATAAACTTAAGCAGCCTTTGCTTTAGCTACGATAGCCTTGAAAGCTTCCGGATGGTTCATCGCTAAATCAGCCAAAACTTTACGGTTGATTTCGATACCTGCTTTGTGCAAAGCACCCATCAGCTTAGAATAAGACATACCTTCCAAACGAGCTGCAGCGTTGATACGCTGAATCCACAAAGCGCGGAAGTTTCTTTTCTTGTTCTTACGGTCGCGGAACGCATAAGTCAAACCTTTCTCCCAAGTATTCTTGGCAACGGTCCATACGTTCTTTCTTGCACCAAAGTAACCTCTGGTTAATTTCAAAATTTTCTTTCTTCTTGCTCTTGAAGCAACGTGATTTACTGATCTTGGCATAGTTTTACTAATTTTTGAATGTTAGCGCCATTACTTCACGCAACGGACTTAAAGCTAATGCATTCGGTTAATACTTTAAAATACTTTGTACGCTTTTTACTTCATTGCTAAGAGTTCCTTAACTTGGCTTACGTTCGTCACGTCAACTGTAGTTGAATGGCACAAGTTTCTTTTTTGCTTCTTAGTTTTCTTAGTCAAAATGTGACTGTGAAAAGCGTGCTTTCTTTTGATTTTACCTGTTCCGGTAAGAGTAAATCTCTTTTTAGAACCGGAGTTAGTCTTCATCTTTGGCATCTTACTTATTTTTAAATTATTTAAATTATATGGCAACGCACTATACCTGTGGCGTTACTCATTTCTTTTATTCTTCTGATTCAGCCGGAGCTGCTTTCGGAGCATCTGCAGATTTCGGTGCAACAGGCTTCTTAGGCACTTCTTTTTTCTTCGGAGAAAGCTGAATAGTCATTCTCTTTCCTTCCAGCACTGGCATCTGATCTACTTTTGCATAGTCTTCCAAGTCATTGGCAAAACGAAGCAACAACACTTCTCCTTGCTCTTTAAACAAGATGGAACGACCTTTAAAGAACACATAAGCCTTTACTTTATCACCTTCTTCCAAAAAGCCTTTAGCATGCTTCAACTTGAAGTTATAATCGTGATCATCAGTCTGAGGACCGAAACGAATCTCCTTCACGTTTACCTTCACCTGTTTCGCCTTCTGTTCTTTCTGACGCTTCTTTAACTGATAAAGAAATTTAGAGTAATCGATGACACGACAAACAGGGGGTTGTGCGTTTGGAGAGATTTCCACGAGATCCACCTCACGCTCTTCGGCAAGCTTCAATGCCTGGGCTATCGGATATACGTTGGGTTCTACTTCATCGCCCACTATGCGGACTTCTTTGGCACGGATTTGTTCGTTAATCCGGTATTGCCCTTTTAAGCTGTCATTTTTCATTAAATAACCTCTATTTCCAGTTTGTTTCTTATTTACTACTCCCAAATTATTATTTTTTTATGTTAGGTAAAAGCTATCTTTAGAACATCATTTATGCTATGCTTTCACAAGTGGGCGCAAAGTTACCATTTATTTATCATATTCTGAACTTCTTCGTTCAAAATTTTAGCAAATTCTTCAAATTTCATAGTACCTTTATCGCCTTCCCCTTGCTTGCGGACAGAAACTTCTCTGTTTTCTGCTTCTTTTTCACCCACAATCAGCATGTAAGGAATACGCTTCAATTCATTATCACGAATCTTACGTCCTATCTTCTCATTGCGCTCATCCACAATTGCACGGATATCATATTGCTTCAGGAACTTTTTCACTTCCTGTGCATAATCATTAAACTTCTCACTGATAGGCAAAATAGCTACCTGCTCAGGTGTCAACCACAACGGGAACTTACCTGCCGTATGCTCGATAAGCACAGCAACGAAACGCTCCATTGAACCGAATGGTGCACGGTGTATCATCACCGGACGATGCTTTTGGTTATCAGCACCGGTATATTCCAGTTCAAATCGTTCCGGCAAGTTATAATCCACCTGAATGGTACCCAACTGCCAACGGCGACCGATAGCATCTTTTACCATGAAGTCCAACTTCGGGCCATAGAAAGCCGCTTCACCATATTCAATTCTTGCAGTCAAGCCTTTTTCTTCACAAGCCTCGATGATAGACTGTTCAGCTCTTTCCCAGTTTTCATCGCTACCGATGTATTTCTCACGGTTCACTTTGTCACGCAAGGAAATCTGTGCTTCCACATTGGCAAAGTCCATGGAACGGAACACAATAGAAATAATATCCATCACGCGCAGGAATTCATCTTTCACCTGGTCGGGACGACAGAAAATATGTGCATCATCCTGCGTAAAGCTACGTACACGTGTCAATCCGTGCAATTCACCACTTTGCTCGTAACGGCAAACCGTACCGAATTCAGCCAAGCGCAAAGGCAGATCTTTATATGAACGCGGGGAATTCTTATAAATCATACAGTGGTGAGGACAGTTCATCGGTTTCAGGAAATACTCCTCTCCTTCTTCGGGTGTATGAATAGGTTGGAATGAATCCTTACCATACTTAGCATAGTGACCGGAAGTTATATACAGCAGCTTGTTACCAATCGGCGGAGTAATAACCTCCTGATAATCGTAACGTGCCTGAATACGGCGCAGGAATTCCTGCAGACGCAGACGCAATGCAGTACCTTTCGGCAACCACATAGGCAAGCCTTTACCTACCGTATCAGAGAACATAAATAAATCCATTTCCTTACCGATCTTGCGATGGTCACGTTTCTTGGCTTCTTCCAAAACAACCAGATATTCATCCAGCATCTTTTTCTTCGGGAAAGTAATACCGTAGATACGCGTCATCATCTTGCGGTCTTCATGTCCACGCCAGTAAGCACCGGCTACCGACATCAATTTGATAGCCTTAATCGGCGCAGTAGTCATCAAGTGCGGGCCACGGCACAAATCCGTAAAAGCACCTTGCGTATAAGTAGTAATGTGACCATCTTCCAATTCAGAGATCAATTCACATTTATAAGTTTCTCCACGATCACCGAACTTTGTCAATGCATCCGCTTTTGAAATACTTTCTCTCACAACAGCTTCTTTCTTTGCTACCAGTTCTGCCATTTTAGCCTCAATCGCCGGAAGGTCAGATTCTTTAATAGTAGCCTCACCCGGATCCACATCATAGTAGAAACCGTTTTCAATGGCAGGACCAATACCGAACTGAATACCTGGATATAATTCCTGTAAGGCTTCAGCCAACAAGTGAGCACTGGTATGCCAGAATGCATGTTTACCTTGCTCATCTTCCCATTTATAGAGAACAAACTCAGCATCCTCGTTGATAGGACGCCCCAAATCATAAATCTCACCGTTCACGCCACATGCCAGCACTTCCTGTGCCAGGCGAGAGCTGATACTTTCTGCAATTTGCAGTCCCGTTACTCCGTCATTATACTCGCGTACGGAGCCGTCTGGAAATGTAATCTTTATCATAATGTTGTGTATATTTCAATTTTCAGAACGCAAAAATAGCTAATTCTTTTTGATATTTTATTTTTTAGCAAAAAAATGTTATTCACGAGTATTGGTAAACCGCTTAATAATATTGTAAGCAGAAACAATACCCAATTCTCCTGCTTTACTCAGGTCTGTAATACCCTGCTTGTTATTACCCAGGAAGATATGAGTCAGACCACGGTTGAAATAAGCTTCGGCAAAGTCTTTATTCAGTTCGATTGCCTTGTCATAATCTACCAATGCTCCACGGTAATCCTTCAACAGAGACAGCACATTGGCACGATTATAATATCCGTAAACAAAATCAGGTGCCAATTGGATGACATGATCCAAATCTTTTCTCACAATATCATAATCCAAGGCGGTTACTTCCGCTTGATTCTTACTGTCAACAGAAGCTCCGGGAACACCTTCGGTCAAACCGGCTTCCGCCTTCTTATATTCCAATTGCTTATAACGCACCAACGAGCGCATAAAGTAAGCCGGGAAGAATTTATCATCCAGCAAAATGGACTGCGTAAAGTCATCTATAGAACTGGCAAAATCCTGAACCAGATAGAAATCAAGTCCGCGCAGAAAACGTTTCTTGGCATCCTTATCATTGGATACGATATCCGAAGTATGGGTATCGATCAGAGCAAAATGGAATTTCACCTGTTCTTCCGTCAACGGAGCTTCCATATTAGTAATACGCAACGGTTTCGGGAACAGTTTCTCATGATTCAACTCCTCAATATATTTATGGAAATGAACAATGCGCTTCACCTCACTCGATTTCTCATAATATGTCAATGCATACATCGGTTCCATCTTAACGGCTACGTTCCGGTCTTGAACACGACCACGGTAGTCGCTCTTATATTTCTGGTCTTCTTCCGAGTCATCAGCAATCACGATTTTCCGGTAATTCTCCATATTCTTATCGGATTTCTTACGCGTTTTGCTCGTATCCTCATTATCCTGATTATTGTCTGCAACGTCCTTATCGCTTGTCGTAACCCCGTTACGCTTGTCTATCTGCATCTTCATGATTTTGAATTCATCCTCTTCGGCACCTTTACGATCACCGATCTTCTTACGAGCTTCGGCACGCTGATAGTACCCAGCCATAAAATTAGGATATTCGTCAATCACCTTCGAATAGTCACTGATAGCACCACGATAATCACCCGTCTGTGCACGGAGCAAACCACGGTTGAAAGTTGCCATCATATTATCCGGTTCTACCTTCAGAACAAAATCAAAGTCTTCAAGTGCCCGGTTATCGTCACCTACCTGTGCACGGAGCAAACCACGGTTATAATGCCCCAGGAAGTTATTCGGATCGATGTCCAATGCCAAGTCATAATCACTCATAGCGCCTCTCAGATTATTTTGATGGAAACGCGCCAATGCACGATTGATATAATTACCAGCATTCTTCGCACTCAGATGAATGGCCTGATCCAAGTCACTTTCGGCATCTGTATACTTTCCCTGTTGTAAACGGACAATAGCACGTGCGCTCCATCCATCAGGATCATAACGGTCCATATCAATTGCCGTTTCAAAGTCATTCAGAGCCTGTATAGTATCCTTTTGCTTCAACGACACTTCGCCACGCATCAGATAAGCACGCGTGTACCTGGGAGCTATCTTCAGCAATTTCCCCAAATCCTCTTTAGCCGCATCATAATCCTCTTTCTGCATATGGCAAAGAGAAAGATTATGCCACAGAACAAGATTCTCCGGATCATATTTCAGAGCTGTCTGATAATCTTCAATAGCACCGTTATAATTATTCTGCCGGATACGTGCCAATCCACGTATCTGATAGGCACCTACTACAAAAGGATTACGATCGATAGCCGCATCGCAATCCGCTTCCGCACCTTGGAAATCATCCAAATTGATTTTTGCCAAACCGCGAAAGAAGTAAGGCTCATATAAATAAGGCTTAGCGTTAATTACCTGGTTGAAATACTGGATAGAAAGCACATAGTCTTCAAAATACAACGCGTTGCGTGCGATTGTCATCACCCGCTCCGTATTGATCTGCGCACACAGCAACGTAGGAAGCAACAGGAAAGCCGTCAGTATCTTTTTTATCATCTTGTCTTATAAATGCTTGTAAACGAAACAAATTTAATGCTTTTCATTTACTTGGCGGGATTAACGGAAGACTTTTTATATTTTTTGAGCCTTTTATACCTTATTATAAGATTAGCTTATTTCACAGTCTTGACTTTATACGTGCAATGGGCTTTTCCCTTTAGCATCGCATTCAGTCTTCCCTTAATCATTTGCTTACGCAAGGGAGACAAATGATCAATAAACATCTTTCCTTCTAAATGGTCAAATTCATGTTGCATCACACGTGCCAGGTAGCCCTCAACAATTTCGTCATGCTCTACCATATCCTCATCCATATACGTTACATGGATTTTATTACCACGCTTCACAGCTTCATGAATACCCGGAAGGCTCAGGCATCCTTCTTCCATAGACACTTCTTCACCTGATACTTCCAGGATATGGGGGTTGATATATGCTTTCCGGAAACCTTTATATTCAGGATAATCTTCTGACAATACATCCAGATCAACAACTACAACACGAACAGGCAATCCTACTTGCGGTGCTGCAAGCCCTACACCTTCGGCATTATCCATCGTTTCGAACATATTCGCAATTAACTCTTTCAAATTTGGATAGTCGGGAGCAATATCTTCCGCCACTTTTCTCAATACGGGCTGACCGTATACATAAATGGGTAAAATCATTCTTTCTCTAAGTTACAAATTACTAAATCAATATATATAGGTATATATACCTTATTATAATATAAAACGTTTATTTTCCAAATAGCTTTGCAGAATAATAGTTGCACTGATTTCGTCCACCAAAGCTTTATTCTGACGATCTTTCTTCTTCAGCCCGGCCTCCCGCATAGTGCGATGTGCCAAAACGGATGTAAAACGCTCGTCAACATACTCAACAGGCATTTCCGGTAACTTTTTCTTCAACAAACGGACAAAAGGTTCTATACGTTTCATGTTTTCCGAAGCCTCATTATTCATCTGTTTAGGCAAGCCTACAAGAATACGTTCCACCGGTTCTTTTCCTACATAATCAAGGATGAATGCCAGCAGCTCATGTGTAGGCACAGTGGTCAGTCCGTTAGCAATCATTTGTAATGTATCGCTGACAGCTATTCCCGTACGCTTTTTACCGTAATCAATAGCTAATATTCTACTCATAATGGGCTACAAAATTACGATTAAAATTTGATATTTACCTTCATCTGCCGGCATAATAACAAAAAAGGGAGTCTAACTCATGCTAAATATAGCTACACATTCCAATTATTCCGCTTTACTTTAAAAGCACTATTGACTATAAACCGGCACATTAGAGTAGAAGTTCAAAGCATGCATTATACTATATTATTACCAAACATGGCTTTTTATATTATTTTCAGAAGAAATCAATTCATAGGACATAATACAATAACAATCTAATAATCAACAACAAATATACATCTTATAAAAAATGAGATTTTGATATATTAATAGCTATTTTCATGTAAGCGAGACCTTATTCTTCTGAACTTCCTTACCATACTAGGCACTTTATCTAAATAAATATTTAATTATTTAACTATATAGTATTCGATCTCCAAGAGTAATTTATGTAAGCTATTAGAAATTCATCTTTTTATCCTAATATTATTACATTAATATTTTCATTATCAATCTAATATTATTTGATTCCTTTATAACAAAAAAGGTATCTGACAACAATCAGATACCTTTTCTTCTTTATAGAGTTTCACCTCTAATCTTATCCTTTTTTCCAGAATTATTGTTTTTATTCCAGAATCACTACACGGTTCAGATAGTTCTTACCGAACATGTTAGCTGTA
>OGGB01000321.1_pt1 | contig 41554 bp, 33 predicted proteins | sample 1571111 | NCBI WGS metagenome assembly OGGB01 (sample SAMEA2582067, study PRJEB24529) | metagenome | biome: Human gut stool | place: China | collected 2011
AAATCCACAGTGCTTGTCTTTATTATATCGCAGGTAGCTACTCCTGCAAATATAATAATTTTGAGGAAAGGAGAAATAATTAAAACTACCCCCCTTTCGAGATAGTTTTAATTATACGTGATACAATGAAAACAATAGATTTAAGCGGAAAATGGAATTATAAAACAGATATTGACGATAGTCAGACAATAGACAGCATAAAATTTGAAAATAATAATTTTAATCTTCCGGGTTCAACTTGTGATAATCATATAGGCAAAAAAACAGAATACTTTGACAAAATATCAAAAGAGGCTGTACGTGCACCGAGAGAGCGATATGAATATATCGCTCCTCTTTGGTTGCAAAAAAAGGTCAACATTCCGAATGATACAGACGGTAAAACTGTCAGACTGTTTATGGAGCGAGTTAATATAGCATCTGAATTATGGATAGACGGTGTGAAAACAGACAGACAAATAATTGAGCTGTCCACACCTCACATATACAATTTAACAGGCAAAATAACTCCGGGCGAACATATGTTTACACTGAAAATAGACAACAGAAATTTGCTAAACCTTGATACAATGGCAAGCGGATACAGTGTCGATACGCAAGGATATTGGAACGGTGTTATCGGACGTATTGAACTGCAATATGAAGAAAAAGAACATATTGACAATATTCAAGTATATACAGATGACAAAGGCATAACGCTTAAAGTCGTTGAAACATCGGATGTACATTCTCCGTTTAAAACGGAGAAAGCGACTGTTACCGTAAATGTCACTTCACCAAAAGGAGATTTACTTGGAGAAAAAATATTTGAAACGAAGGTGTTTAATTCAAAACAAGTCGATTATTTCAGATACGATATTTCCGAAATAAATTATTGGGACGAATTTAATCCTAATTTATATACTGTAACAGTTAAATATGAATGTAACGGTCATACCGATATAAAATCCGTAAAGTTCGGTATGCGAACGATAAAAACGGAGAATAAAAAGATTTTGCTTAACAACAGACAAATTTCTTTGCGCGGTACAATAGATTGTGCTATATATCCGCTTACAGGTTATCCGCCTATGGATATTGATGTGTGGCGAAAAAATTTCAAGACTATCAAAAGCTATGGCTTAAATCACGTTCGTTTTCACGCATGGTGTCCGCCTGAATGTGCCTTTAATGCGGCTGATGAAATAGGAATGTATATGTCTGTTGAAATGCCGCTATGGCTTAATCACGATGTATGTGCACTTGAAACAGGTGAAGATCCTATACACCGTCAATATTTTATGCAGGAGGCTATTAATATCTCAAAAACATACGGAAATCACCCGTCATTTATAATGTTTTCAAACGGTAATGAAAATATGGGCGATTTTGATATGCTTAACGACATAACCACTTGCATAAAGGCTTATGACAACAGAAGAATTTATACGCTTACGACTAACTTCGACCACCCAATTATGCCGTGTGAAGATTATTTGTGTGCATATGAGGCAGGCGGTCACAATGTCAGAATACAAAACTGTCAGGATAAGGCGGCTGAAAACACATCGCTTGATTATTCCTCTGCGGTAAAAGATGTGTCTGTACCGATAATTTCGTTTGAAGTGGGGCAGTATTGTGTATATCCAGATGTTGACTTAATTGAAAAATATACAGGCAATATTCTGCCGGTAAACCTTGACGCGATTAAAAAATTTATGATTGAAAAGAATGTGTATCATAAATTGAATGATTATATCAAGGCGTCGGGCGACTTAGCTGTTAAGCTTTATAAAGAAGATATCGAGGCGGCACTTAGGACAAAAGATTTCGGCGGTTTTGAACTTTTGTCGCTATCGGATTACACAGGGCAAAGTACAGCTACTGTCGGCATACTTGATGTGTTTTATGAAAGTAAAGGCTTAATTTCGTCCGATGAATTTAAAAATTTTGCAGGTGAGGCAGTACCGTTATTTAAAGCAAAGAGAATATTTAAAAATACAGATACATTGGAGGCGGAATTGGACTTATATGATTTCGGCGAAAAGAAAATCAACAATCCTGTTTATAAATTGACGGTACAAAACGGTGAGCAAGTATTTTATAAAACGTCAACAACAGAAAGCAAGGTAAGTATACCTCTAAACAGTATAACAAAATCAACAATGCTTAGTGTTATGCTTGAAGTGAGCGGTTATAAAAATACTTGGAGAATATTTGTTTTTGCCGAAAATAAGATTGAAAACAATGTTCGTATGATTAAATCGGAAGAAGAACTTGATGATATAATCAAAAACGGCGGAAAAGCTATTGTGACGAAAGAGTGTTTCAAAAATCCGATACATGGAAGTTTTATACCTGTATTTTGGTCGCCGGTACATTTCCCGTCACAAAAACCGTGCGGTGCAATAATTGATAATAAGCATAGAATATTTGATGATTTCCCGACAGAAAAATATCCCGATTATCAGTGGAAAAGACTGCTTGATAACTCGGTCGGTACAGATATATCGAAGTTTGCTGGTGAAGTAAAACCTATAATTGAAACAGTACCGAATTTTTTTGATAATACTGCGTCATCACCGCTGTTTGAAACAAAAATAGGCAAAGCAAAGCTATTGTTCTGCGGTTTTGATTTAGACGGAGATTATCCCGAATGTAAACAGCTTTTAAGCAGTATAACGCAATATGTAAATTCAGATAAATTTTAAAATAAGCCGAAAAGGTTAATTTCAGAGTCGGAGCCGGACTCCTTTAGGAGCCCGACTCCGACTTGTTTTTAAATTAGATTATTACCTAAAAACTTGCTTATGCCATTTAAGGCTGATTGTGAGTATTTTCTGCTTATAGGTATTTCAAGGTCTTGAATATTGACTTTTGTTTTGGTGAATTGAGTTATGTATGTAAGATTTACAATATAACTTTGATGTATGCGTATAAAGTTGGTGTTAAGAATTTCTTTTTCAATGTCCTTTAGAGGTTCGTTTAAGGTTTGCTTTGGCGCATTGACATAATGTACGATAGTTTTCTTTAAAATCCCCTCAAAATAGGAAACATCATTTAGATTTATAGCAGTAGTCCCGCTGCCGAGCTTTGTATAAAGAGTCTGCTTATTTATTTCACTGCAACAAACTGACAAGGCTTGTTTTAACTGTTCATTCGATATTGGTTTTACCAAAAAGTATAAATGATTGACGGAATAGACGTCTTGAAAAAAGTCTTGCTCAACAGATATAAATATAATTTTTATATTAGGGTATTTTTCAGTGATTGCTGACGCTATATCTATTCCGTTATCTTTTCCAAGCATTATATCAATAATAGCGATATTGTAGCTTGAAACCGATTCTAAAAAAGTGTTTATATCATAATAACAGTCGGTATTATAGCTGTTATCAATTTTTTTTATTTGTTCTTTAAAATCATCACAGAAAGTTTTATCATCATCGATTATCGCGATATTAATCATTTATGTACTTCCTCCTTGTCATTAATCGGGATTGTTACAATGGCGGTAAAATTGTGCTCATCATGTTCGTAAACGAAATTACCGCCAAGAAGATTGGATAAATCTTTAATTATATGTAATCCGTACCCGTGATTGTGATTAGGGTCGTCTTTTTTACGAATAACTTGTGGCATACTGTTGCGGCAGGTGATAACTAAATTGCCGAGTTGTATACTGCTTTTTAATTCAATATAAGGATTTATCGTACAGTATTTAGACGCCTCTAAAGCATTATTTAATAGGTTGGAGAAGATACTGCATAAGTAAACATTGTCGAGATTAGCCTCTTTAATACCGCCGACTAAGAAATCGGTTCGTATATGATTAGCTGCAGCTATATTGTATTTTTCAGCCAATATAATATCAATCGCCGGAACATCGCAATATGTTTTTGCCGAAAGTGAATCCCAATTTTTTAATAACTTACTTGTATATTCGGTTAATTCTTCTTTGTCTGCTTTTTGTGACAGACCGTTAATAACGTTAATATGGTCTTTTAAATCGTGACGTAATTTTTTATAGTTTAAATAGTTGTTTCTCAGTTGGTCGTATTGCGAGCTTAAAAGATTGTACTGATTAACAACAAATTCTTGCTTTGCTTGCTCTTTACTGATACGAATACTGTAACGTATAACAAGAACTGTAAGCAAAATTGAAATAACCATATAAAGAATTAAAACCAATATAAATTTCAATATACTTACTTTTGCATAATAAATGTGCATTAAGAATGTTAATATAAATATTTGAACAATTATTATTGAAAGTATATATATGATGGTAAGGTCGCTCATTTTAGGTTTTTTATGTTGTATCCATTTTGAGATTAAAAACAGTACTAACATTTCAACTATAAATAAAAGCAACGGTTCAACAGCGTTAGGTATACGCGAAAGCCTTGTAAGTGTTTGACCTCCGTAGGCCGAATCAAAATTCGGCAGTAATATTGTTCTAAGCGAAAGATATATGAGGGACAATAAAATATCCGATATATAAGGAATGAATGTAAATAATATCTTTTTCAATGGCTTATCGTCACTGAGTATGAATATACATCCCATAAGTATAAATATACCTAAGAAAAATTTTGTTGTTTGCGGTGTGTGCAGAAGAACGGTAATTATAAGATAGTTCTATAGAAATATTTGATGTAGAATCAAAAGATACAAATCCACCAATGACAAGATGTTATAAAGTTTCATATAACAAACAAGATTCGAGATATTATGTTTTATCTACTTCAGAAGAAAACTTTGATAAAAGTGATGATGAAAATACATCGTGTGTTATAGTAGATGCAAATAACAAAATTGTAGGTTTAGCAAATTAAAAAATAAAGGAGAACAAAATTATGAAAAAAAGAGTATTTGCGGCAGCAACAGCTGCTATGATGACGGTAAGTGCATTAGTCTCTGTAACAGCAGGTGCATTTGAACAAACATCATATGCTGAAGATGTTTCAGTATATGTGAATGGTCAAAAAATCGACAACGGTCAATATAAGCCTATTATTGCTAACGACAGAACTTTGGTAAGAGTGGTTCCTATATTTGAAGCTTTAGGTTATTCTAACTCATACGATTCAAATGCAAAAACAGTAATATTTGCAAAAGACGGTGGGACAGTAAGTTACAAATTTACAGCAGAAAACTATACAGCTGAAACAATATCTGATGGTCAAGCTGAATCAACATATGAACTTGATGTTCCGGCAACGTTGCAATACAGTGACGTTTTTTATGTTCCATTAAGAGCATTTTGCGATATGGTTGGATTAAATATTACTTGGGATAATGCAACAAGAAGTGTTTATGTAGAAAATGCACTGCTTGCATATGAACAAGCAAAAGAAAAAGCTGCAGAGTTCGTAAATGATTCCGATATTCTTCTTGGCGGTGACACTGCTACAGTGGAACATAACGGAAGACAAGCATATGCGTTTGTATTGCGTTCAAAAGAATTGGTAGAGAACGGTGGCTTAGGTAGTATGGGTACTACAATCTATGTATATGCTGATAATGGTGAAGTTGATGGCTCAAAGGGAATCAAGTTCTTCAAATACACGAACTGGTATTATCAGAGGAACAGATGGAAGTCTTGTTATAAACAGTAAGCCAAAGGTTGGAAATGATATTGGATATATCCCTGAAGGTGCGACATGTACAGTATATCCGGATAAGACATCAGGAAACTGGTATTGGGTAGAATATAACGGTATTAGCGGATACTCATATAAATCATATATAGTTTTACAATAAAACATAAATTTGCGGCAGCGATATTATTATTGCTGCCGCAAATTTATATATAATATTAATAGAAAGAAGTAATGACTTTGAAATATATATTAAAATTTTTATGCCTATTCAGTATTGCTTTTTCCTTATTGACCATTACTGCTAATGCAGAAGAATTAAAAGAAAACAGTTGGAGATATAAGAATGGAATACCAATACAAACTGAAGAAAGTGATAGTAATGAATTGGATTCATTTGCAACGCCTACAATGAAAGGAATTGATGTAAGCAAGCATCAAGGTGTTATTAATTGGGATTCGGTATATGGAAATATTGATTATGCGATTATTCGATGTGGATATGGTAATGATGATATAACTCAAGATGACAGTCAATGGTATAATAATGCTAATGCTTGCACAAGATTAGGAATACCGTTTGGAGTATATATTTATTCTTATGCTGATACTACAGATAAGGCTGTAAGCGAGGCACAGCATGTGTTAAGGCTTATACAAGGATATAACCTTAGTTTTCCTATTTATTTGGATATGGAAGATAAGGTACAGGCTGTATTGTCTGATTCGGAAAGAGGGAATATAGCATCTGTATTTTGCAACATAATTCAAAATGAAGGATACAAAGTGGGTATATATGCCAATAAAAATTGGTGGACTAATTATTTGACTGACTCTGCATTTAATAATTCATTATGGTATAAGTGGGTAGCTCAATATAATTCAAGCTGTACATATTCGGGAAATTATACTATGTGGCAGTATACAAGTTCAGGATATGTAAACGGTATAAATACAAATGTTGATATGAATTATTGGTATGGTGAATACATCGACGTAAATCCGGTGACAGTGAATACAACTATGGCGGACAGCATTACGGAATCTAATGCAACAGTTCGAGGTACGGTGGCTTATAGTGGACAAAAGCCAAATGAAGTTGGGATTTATTTTGGTACCTCGGAAAATAGTATGTCAAAAGTCGCAAATGATGTTATTAATCATAATAAAAATCCATTTGACATGTGGTATGATTTGAATGATGAAGCAGGATTATATTTAGACAGTAACACAAAATACTATTGGCAATGTTATGCAATAGTAAATGGAAAAGAATATAAAGGGGAAATCAAATCATTTACAACATTAAATTCTTCAAAACCTATTAAATCAATAGTTTGTAATAGTACAGTTATGAAAAGTACAAAAAAGGATGTGTCATATATGTTGGAAGTGGCTATTACGAATTTATCAGCCGAAGATATAAAAGGTATTGTAATAATTGTATATCGAGATAAAAATGGCAATATTATTAAGATTCATAATGGCGATATTGACATTGCATATAATAGCAAATTAATCCATTCTGATTCGATAAATGGATATACAACGATATCAAGGGCTGATGTATATTTTTTTGAAAGTCTAAATAACTTAGTTCCGATTAGTAATAATTTAGAATGTAATTTTAATTAATGTTTTTAAAAAAGATATACTTTAGTATTTATTAAGAATATTTTGTTTCATTTTGCATTAATATGTAAATGGGTAATTGTAAATTTATTGTTAGTATGATATACTGAATATAAAATAATCTTGGGAGTGATGTTAATTGAAAAGAAGAATAAGCATAATATTAATTGCGATGATAAGTCTGATAATCTCAAGTAATTTAAGCGTAACGGCATATGAATTGCCGCACGCATTTTGGGGCTTGGACTCTGGTTATTCAAATGCAACAAGCAGCAAAAATTATGATGAAACGATAAATTACGGAGTACAAATTATCAATTTAATATCATCAGAGCCAAAGAATGAGCAGACAATAAATATTTTAGGCTCAAGAACATATGACGTTGCATTTGCGTATTTTATGAACGGTGATTATACAAATGCGGCGAAGTATTTTGAAATGTATATTCCATACGGTAAGCAATTAGGGTGGACTGATGGCGTAATTATTGCAGAAAATTGCGTTAAGCAATTTACAAATACATTTGACGTATATCAAGCTACGGAACAATCGCAAAAGGTGTATGGTGCAAAAAATGAGCCGAACGGTGTTTTATACGGACAAGTGGCAGATAAGGCAAAAAGTAATGAATCAATGACATTGCTGTATTTGGAATACGGTGATGAAAGTACATTCGGTTGGACTCGTGCGATGCTTGATAAAGCAGAAACACAAAATAAAGCGGTAGAAATTACTCTCAATTTTCCGCAGGAAGGCACAACGGTAAGAAATATAAACAGTTCGGATTCTTTTTTATTGAATTTACGCTCTATGTTGTCAAGTTACAAAAACATGCCGATTTATTTGAGAATAGGTGCTGAATTTAATGTTTGGGGTGATAAATGTACACCCGATGAATTTATATTTGCATTCAAAGCAGTTGCAAACAGTGTGAGCGGATTGTCTAACGTTGCTACTGTTTGGAGTATGGCACACACATCTTCATGGAAAACAAACGATTGGCCTTATACGGCTGATGACTTCTATCCCGGTGATGAATATGTTGATTGGGTAGGCGTGAATTGTTATGCAAGTAAGTATTTCCAGGGCAGAGTTTGGCAGGGGGAAAGCAGGTATAATGAAGTTTGCTTTAAAACAGGATACAGTTCCGATCCGGTGTTGATGATAAAGGATGCTGTTGAAAAATACGGCGGTCGAAAACCTATAATGATTTCTGAATGTGGAAGTGCATACAGAACTAACGGTGATATAAATGAAACCGACAGTGAATGGGCGGCAAAATATTTGAAACAAATATATACGTTTATTCCTATGGTATATCCTCAAGTAAAGCTTATAGCGTATTTTAACGCTAAAATGAATTATGAGGTGAATTACTATAATCTCGACGGAGACAGTGAACTTCAAAACTCATATAATGATGTAACAGAGTCACAGTGGTTTATACAAAATAATAATGCAAACAGCGCCGGACAATTCTTTAAAAAGGCAGGCAGTACAATAACGATGAACGGAGATACAACACTGTACGCATATCCACATATATACGGATCGGATTGGATAAATGTTGAATATTATCTTGACGGTGAACTCGTTAAATCAACAAACGAAATACCTTATACCGTACAACTAAGTGACATAAAAGGTACGCATAATTTAAGAGTGGTGTCAAATGGGAATAACGGAACTTCTATGACTCGTGAATATCAGCTTGTCAGCTATGCACCGGCAGAAAAAGCAGAGGATTTTTCTGATACATCTTATCTTAATAACAGTCAGAAAAATGCAGTAAATTACACTATAAGCAATGATATTATGACAGGCTATGAAAATAATACATTCAGACCTGACGCAACCATAACCAGAGCAGAATTTGCTGCGGTTATATGCAGAATGATGGGGTATAATGTTGGTGAGAATAGCACATTTACAGATACAAAATATCATTGGAGCAGTAAATATGTAAATGCGTGCGTAAAAGCAGATATAATACATGGTATCGGTGATAATAAATTTGCACCGGATAATTATATTACCGTTGAACAGGCGGTTAAAATATTGACAAGTGCATACGGATATGCAAACAGTAAAACTCAATATCCCGACGGCTTTATGTCCGCCGCTCAAAAGTATAATTTGTTTGATAATGTAACATCAAGCAGATTAGGCACAGATGTTAAACGTATTGATGTCGCGGTTATGCTTTATAATGCGGCTAAAAATTAATAATACTACCTAAAAAACTCATTACGATGCAAATACATTGTAATGAGTTTTTTTTGTTTTCAAAATGTGATTATACATTTTGAAAATGATTCATGTAGTGAATGTTGACAGAATAAGTCAAATGTGGTATTATAATTTTGTAATATATACCAAAATTTTTGTTGGATTTATAAATGGAAGTATAAAATAAAGAACGAGAGGTGCTGGAAAAATGGAAAAAATAGCTGATGTGATAAAATATGAAGGTGATAATACAACCTTTATATGGAAACATCCGAATGAGGATTTTAATTCATTGACACAATTAATTGTACACGAATCACAGGAAGCGATTTTTATGATGAACGGTCAGGCGTTGGATTTGTTCGGACCGGGAAGATATACACTGGAAACTCAAAATATCCCTAAGATTGGACGATTTTTAAAAAGAGCAACAGGTGATGAAACACCATTTCATTGTGAAGTCTATTTTATAAATAAAACTGAACAAATGGCAATAAAATGGGGTACGGACAGCAAGGTTGAATTTATGGAGCCGACATATCAATTTCCTATAAAAATAGGTGCATGTGGTGAAATGAATTTGAGAGCAGAGGACTCAAGAAAGCTTTTGCTAAAGGTAGTCGGCACAGAAAATTATTTAACACAAAGCAAGCTTACGCAATTATTTCGAGCATTTCTGATGACAAAAATAAAAACTTACTTGGCAAGAAGCATACGTGAAAGCAAAATAAGCATTTTTGAAATTGACGAGCATTTGCAGGAGCTATCGGAAAATCTGCATAAAATGCTTATCGATGATTTTGTCGATTACGGTGTAGCATTAGAGAGATTTTTTGTTACAACGATAGTAAAGCCTGACGGTGACTCAGCATATGAAAAATTTAAGAGCCTGCATTTCAGACAATATGCGGATATTGCGGAAGCAAAGCTTAGACAACAAGTTGGCATTATAGACAAGCAGACGGAAGCGCAAAAGATGGTTATAGAATCACAGGCTTTAGCGCAAAAGAGAGCACAGGAAGGCTATACATATCAACAAGAACGCGGTTTTGATGTTGCACATGATATTGCAAGAAATGAAGCTGTAGGTCAATTTACTAATATGGGTGTAGGATTTGGGACTATGGCAGGAGTAGGAGGAGCAGTCGGAGGTATGGTAGGTAATATGATGAATGACACCCTAAATACTACGATGCAAGATCCTTCACAGATGATTCAGTGTAAGAATTGTGAAAATTTTATAAAGAAAGGTACAAAATTTTGCCCTGAATGCGGCGAGAAAGTAATTAAGACTGATACTGTAATTTGCCCTGAATGTGGGAAAAAAGTACCACGAGGTAAATTCTGTCCTGAATGTGGTTGCAAATTGACTAAAAATGTATGCCCTAAATGCGGCAATGAAATAGAAGCAAATACAAAATTCTGCCCTGAGTGCGGCGAGAAAATTTGAGGAGAGTTAAGATAATGAAAAAAGGGTTTAAATATTATGGAATAGTTTGGCTGTTGGCAGTTGTGCTCTTTAATGTAATATCATTTGCAATTCCGTCTACAATAATGATTGGTAAGTTTGAGGGGACATATTGGGTAGGATATATATTTGTTATGATTGCATTCATTGGTCAAGCAGCATGCAGTTACAAATTTTTTAAAGATACAGACAATTCAAATAAGGTATTTTTAAATTTACCTATTATAACAGTAAGTTACTCTGCATTAATTGTTAGTACAGTTGTTGGCGTTTTGTGTATGATTATTCCGTTTATCCCGGTGTGGATCGGTGCGATATTATGTGTATTTATATTTGTTATATATGCAACTGCTATTGTTAAAGCGACGGCAGTCGGTGAGATTGTAAGTGATATTGACAATAAGATAAAGGAAAAAACTTTGTTTATAAAATCGCTTACAATTGACTTGGAAACATTGGAAATGAAAGCTAAAAACGCAGATATTAAAAAGGAAGTAAGCAAAATAAAAGACACTTGCAGATACAGTGATCCGATGTCGAGTAGTGCCTTAAATGGCGTAGAAAATCAAATAACAATGAGATTTAACGCTTTGGAAACGGCTGTGGACAATAATGATTGTTTTGAAGTGAAAAAAGTTTGTGAAGAAATGAACGTACTATTTGCAGACAGAAACAAAAAATGTAAATTGTTAAAGTAGTTATTCGGGGGAAAGTACAATGGCAGTATTTAAGTGTAAAATGTGTGGCGGAGATTTGGACGTTGTTGACGGAATAAGTGTGGCGGAGTGTGAGTACTGCGGTACAAAGCAGACTTTACCGAAGCTTAACGACAACGAGAAAGAAATCATGTACGAAAGAGCCTGACATTTCAGAAGAAACAACGAGTTTGATAAGGCAATGGGGATTTATGAGAAAATCCTTGATATAGACAACACCGATGCGGAAGCGTATTGGTCGCTTGTTTTATGTGAATACGGTATCGAATACGTAGAAGACCCGTCAACACATAAAAGAGTACCGACAGTGAACAGAGCGCAATTTACGTCTGTTTTCATGAACGAAAACTACAAATCGGCAATACAATACGCAGACGCATATCAAAGGTCAATCTATGAAGAAGAAGCAAAAAATATTGATAACATTCAAAAAGGCATACTTGAAATATCGCAAAATGAAGAACCGTTTGATGTGTTTATCTGCTATAAGGAAACAGATGAACACGGCAGAAGAACGCACGACAGCGTACTTGCAAATGACTTGTATCATCAGCTTACACAAGAGGGTTTCAAAGTCTTTTTCTCGCGTATAACGCTTGAGGACAAACTCGGTGCGGCATATGAGCCGTATATTTTTGCGGCACTGAACAGCGCAAAGGTAATGGTAGTAATCGGTACAAAGCCCGAATACTTTAATGCAGTATGGGTAAAGAATGAGTGGGCGAGATTTTTGGCACAAATCAAGAACGGTGCGGATAAAATACTAATTCCAGCATACAAGGATATGGACCCGTACAATTTACCCGAAGAATTTTCTAATCTGCAAGCACAAGACATGTCAAAGCTCGGCTTTATGCAGGACTTGATACGCGGTGTTAAAAAGATAGTCGGCAGTGAGGAACAAAATACCGTCGTTACACACGAAATTCACAAGGACAGCAATAATTCTGCATTACTGAGAAGAATAGGCTTGTTTTTGGAGGACGGAGCATGGAAACAAGCAAACGAATACTGCGAAAGAGTACTTGATGAAGACCACGAATGTTCAAAGGCATATCTTTATAAAATGATGATTAGTCATAAGATTAAACTTGAAGAAAAAATTACAGAATGTTCAAGTGATTTAGAAAATGATGCTGATTACCGAAAGGCTGTAAGGTTTGCAAGAGGCAGCGAAAAAGACGCAATAATAAGATACAACGAGGTTATAAAAAATCGAATATATGAAAAAAGTTATCAATCGGCAGTTCAAGCAATGGACGAGAAAAGGTATAGTGAAGCAATTGAAATCTTGAAAAGGATTAAGAAGACCGATTATAAAGATATTAAAAACAAGATTGCGGAATGTGAACAATTAAGCGCAGAAGAGGACGGATTTGCCGAATATCAGCTTGCTTGTGAGCTAATTGAAACAAGCCCGTCTACATACGCGGATTATTGCGAAGCTTATAAAATTTTTAAAAGGCTTGGCGACTATAAGAATTCGCGTGAAAAAATGCAACAATGCAGTAAATATATTTATGAATTTGAAAATAACGCAAAATTTGGATATAATCAATTTGAGGAAGAAAAAGTTAATCGTAAGCCTAAAACGGCGGAACGAAACAAAATAAAATTAATAGTAATATTATTAATTATGTTGGTTATTACAATTTATTTAATTTATATAAATAGATAAAATACGGAGGAAAGTACAATGGCAGTATTTAAGTGTAAAATGTGTGGTGGAGATTTGGACGTTGTTGACGGAATGAGTGTTGCAGAATGTGAATATTGTGGCACAAAGCAAACTTTACCTAAATTAGATGAAGAACAAAAATCAAATTTGTATGATAGAGCTGGACATTTTAGAAGAAGTAATGATTATGATAAAGCAATGTCTATTTATGAGAGAATTCTTGATATAGATAATACTGATGCTGAGGCATATTGGTCGCTTTTATTGTGTGAATACGGTATAGAATATGTAGAAGATCCAGCTACGCATAAGAGAATACCTACAGTCAATAGAGCACAATATACATCCGTGTTTATGAATGAAAATTACAAGGATGCAATAAAATATGCCGATCCATATCAAAAGGCAATCTATGAAGAAGAGGCAAAAACTATAGATAATATTCAAAAAGGTATTCTTGAAATATCGCAAAATGAAGATGCATTTGATGTATTTATTTGCTATAAAGAAACGGATGAAAAAGGTCAAAGAACAAAAGACAGTGTTTTGGCACAAGATTTATATTATCAATTAGTACAAGAGGGGTATAAAGTATTTTTTTCTCGAATAACTCTTGAAGATAAAATTGGAATAGCATATGAACCATATATATTTGCAGCATTAAACAGTGCAAAAGTTATGGTAGTAGTTGGTACAAAACCAGAATATTTCAATGCAGTGTGGGTAAAAAATGAATGGTCAAGATTTCTAAAACTCATAAAAAGTAATAAAAATAAAATTTTAATTCCTGCATATAAGGAAATGGATCCGTATGATTTACCGGATGAATTTTCTCATTTACAGGCACAAGATATGTCTAAACTTGGTTTTATGCAAGACTTGATAAGAGGAATAAAAAAAATAGTTGATGCGTCGTCAGTAGATGATAATACTGTTAATGAAAATAATATAGTACAAAATGTAGCAGGAAATATTGCACCTCTACTTGATCGTGCATTTTTGTGTATAGAAGATTCTGAGTTCAAGAAAGCTGATGAATTATTGGAACAGGTTCTTAACAGGAATCCGAGAGAACCAAAAGCGTATATAGGTAAACTTTTGTGTGAATTGAGACTCAATGGTGAAGAAAAATTATTAACGATAAAAAAACCATTAAATAATTATGGAAATTACAAAAAAGCAATAAGGTTTGGTGAAGGAAATTATATTGATAAAATAAAAAAATATAATGATGATATTATAAATGAAATAAATCAGAATATATTGGAGATTGAACAACAAATAAGAGATATTAACAGGAAAATCGAGCAAAAAGAACTTGAACAGAATGATATTAGAAATAGTTTTAGTAAAAGAAAAGGTGAATTAGAACAAGCGATTAGAGAACAGGAACAGAAAAAGAAAGAAATTGAACAAGAAATGAAAAAACAGTATGATAAAATGGAGTGTGAATATACAGAATTGTCAAGGAAAAGAAAAAATTCAACACCGTTACATTCAATTTTTAAAACAAAATCCGAGGATAGGATGATAGAAGATTTACAGAAACTTAATGACGCTATGAGAACGCTTAAGAAAAGTATTGTATCAAATCCTCAAATATTAGAATGTGAAGAAATGATCTCAAAATTAAAGATAGAATACGATAATCAATTAGAAAAGGCAGACATATTAATTGCTCAAATAATAAAAAATGTAAACGAAATGAAACAAGAATTGTCTGAATTAGAAAATAAGAAACAAGAGCAATTAGGATTGCTGAATAGTTAAAAATTAATGGAAAAGGACGGCTTGTGCAGTCGTCCTTTTATATTATATCGTATAAAGCGGATTACCGGCTTTATAGTTGAATTTGGCTTTATATTCACTGATAGAGTAGCCAGTATATTTTTTGAACATACTGTTTAAATATTGAGGTGTGAAATCAAATTCTTCATAGGTTTGATATATAGGTCTGTCGATATTTTCGAGTTCATCACGGATTTTATCGACACGTTGCCTGTTTGAAAACTGGGTGAAAGTCATATTAAAGTGTTTCTTAAACAATCGGCAAAGGTGTTGCGGGGTGATACCGAATTTATCGGCTACTTCGTTAAGCGAAAGCTTTGAATATATTTTTGAATTTATGTAGTTGGTAACGTTATTTATAACCACATTGGAATGAAAACCGTCGGCTTTATTTTTATCAACTGAATACAATCTGAACATATTAACTAAAATCAGTGTTATTGTACTGCGGATTGAAAACAAATATCCGGGTTGTGAATAGTTAAAATTATCTATCATTTGTATCATAAAATTTCGTATTGTTTTTGACGGTGTGTCGTGTACTTGTATATATGAGCGTTTTCCCTCAAAAAAATCTGAAAGCAACGGAAAATTGCCTGAATACTGTTTTAAGCTGTATTGTAATGCGTTTTTGGAAAAGACACAACAATATGCAATGGTTAGTTCATCTTTATGGGTACAGGTGAATGAATTGACTACATTCGGCGATATTAGCACGACATCGCCTTCTTCTAATTTTCTGCTTGTATTATCAATGTTGTGTATGGCGTTAGAATGAGCAATATATACAAGCAAAAAATAGTCGGCACTGTCGGGAACTGTTTTAATAGGGAAATATGTGTTTACAACAAATACATCACCTAATTTTTTTAACGTTTTTTCATCAAAATATAATCTCGGATTCATAGCGTACCTCCTGCATATTCAGTATAGCATTAACAGTTATTAAAGTCAATGTGAAAATGTTAATATACATTCAAATGATGTTAATATAGTTAATTGAATTTTAAAAAAATATACTATATAATATTACTAAAGAAACCCGGGATATATAAAGATTAATTTGTTGAAAATTTATTTTTTGGAGGGAGAAAATGAAGTTCAAGAAAGTGATTTTAACGGCAGCGGCTACGGCATTTATATTGCAGGCAAGTGCATATGCGGCTGATTTAACAGCATCATATTCAACGGAATGACAAGCAAAACGATAGTTGACTGGGGAGAAGTGAACAGTTATACCGAAAAGGGAACGTATAAAGTAACAGGTACTACGAAAATATCAGGAAAAAGCTACGATGTTATCGCGAATATAACTGTTGAAACAGATTCTTTGGACGATAATTATTCTGTAATCCGTAATATGAATATTGTTAAAAATTCGGGTTCATCATTTGTTGAAGCGGAGTATGTTGTAACATCTGAACTAACCGACACTTTGGTTTTAAAAATGCAAATTTATAGTGGTGATACACTTCTGTCGGAAGATACAAAAGATTTTGTGCCGTCCGACAATACTGTAAAAATGAAGAAAGATATTAGAGATTATAAGGGTAATTTGACTGTGAAAACAGCCGTTTATAACAAATCAACAGGAAAGGCGATTTCAAGCGTAATGGAAAGAAAAATAGATAATACAGGTAACTTTGCCGGAGGCGACAGAGTTAATTTAGAGAAGGACAGCTTATTTGAAAAGAGTGAGCAAGTAGGACTTAAATATGTTTTGTCAATAGACGTTGACAGACTTCTTGCACCGTCATACGAAATGCATGGACTGACCGCTCCGAACAATGCACATCGTTACGGCGGTTGGGAAAGAAAAGGTGCAAGCAACTGGGGAAGTTCAAAAGATACATTCACACTTGCAGGACATTCGTTGGGACATTGGATGAGTGCAGCTGCGGTATTATATCGTGATACAGGCAATGAAGAAGTTTTGACTAAACTTAATTATGCGGTAACTAAACTCGATGAACTTCAAAAGACTTCAAATTCACCATATATAGGCGGATGTAGCGAAGATTGTTTTACAAAACTGTTTAGCGGTAATACAAAGTGGGCTGATAACTATTGGGTGCCATGGTACGGAATACACAAAATATATCAAGGCTTGCTTGACGCGTATGACTATACAGAAAATGACACTGCTTATGAAGTATTGAAAAAATTTGCAGATTGGGCAGTTGACGGTACATCAAATCTTACCGACGCACAAATGCAGTCAATGCTTGACGTTGAATACGGCGGTATGAATGAAATTTTTGCGAGAATGTATGAAATTACAGGTGATGAAAAATATTTGGATACGGCAAGAAGATTTACTCACGATTCGATTTTAAATCCGCTTATACAAGGTAAGGACAGTTTGACAGGACTTCACGCAAATACTCAAATACCGAAAATAATCGGTGCGGCAGAAATATATGAACAAAATCCGGAGAAATATGCCGATTATAAAAAGGCTTGCGAAAATTTCTGGAATTACGTTGTAAACAATCGTTCATACGCAATAGGCGGTAACTCGATTGCCGAACATTTCGAGGCAGAGGGTGCAGAGACACTTGGAGTTAAGACTTGCGAAAGCTGTAATACATATAATATGATGCGTCTGTCTGAGCATTTATTCGCTTTGAAACATGACAGTGCATATATGGATTGGTATGAAAAGGCTTTGTACAACCATATTCTCGGTCAGCAAGAGCCTGAAACAGGTGCAAAAATGTACTTTGTATCGCTTTTGCAAGGACACCACAGAGTATATGAGCAAAAGGATAAATCTTGGTGGTGTTGTACGGGTACAGGTATGGAGAACCCGGGAAGATACACAAGATGTGCGTATTATGAAGACGGTGACGATTTATATGTAAATCTTTATATGCCGGGTACATATGAATGGGAAGAAAAAGGTCTTACATTCACTGTTGAAACAACATATCCTTATTCCGACAAGGTACAAATTAAAGTCGCAGGAACAGGAAGTGCAAATATCAACCTACGAGCTCCGTCATGGCTTGAAAGTGATATGACAGTAAAAGCAGGCAATAAGACGTATACATCAAAGGGCGGAGAATATCTTGCTATATCTAACGAATGGAAAGACGGCGACATTATAGATATTACAATTCCAATGTCTGTTACAGTATACAATTCAAGAATTGACGGACAGGCGGCATATCAGTACGGTCCTGTGGTTTTGGCGGCAGACCTTGGAAGCGTCAGCGACGTTAGCGGAGTGAATGAATATATTTCAAACGAAACTAAGATTGACAGTGTAACTGCTGATGTACCGTATATTGTAGGTAATTCAAGCAATTTGGATAAGTATATAGATACGGTTGACACGGACAAGCTGATGTTTAAAATTAAGGCTGAAAATTCATCTACAGGCAAGGATATTGAACTAAAACCGTTCTATGAAATTCACCACAGTTTCTATACTGTATATTTCAACGTAGGAAACGGTGTGAATGAATATGATAAACGTCTGAACAGTGCAACGATTGACAGAGTTGAACCGGACGGTCAGCAGGACGAACTCGGACACGGTTTGGCAAGTGAAAATTCAAATAACGGCAGTTTTACAAGCGGTACAAAAACATATTACTGGCGTGACGCATACGGTAGTGACAACGCATATTTCCAATATTCTTTGGAAGTGGATAAGAGCAATAAAAATTATCTGTTTGTAAGATATTGGGGCAGTGACGGACCGTTTACAAAAAATAATGTAAATTATACGCGTGATTTCTATATCTCTATTGATGATAATAAACTTGCCGAACAAACGCTTAACAACGAAAAAATGAATAACGCATATGATGTATTCTATGAAATTCCTGAAGAATATACAAAAGGAAAGGACAGCGTTACTGTTAAATTTGCACCAAAGAGCAGTACAAATTGTGCAGGCGGTGTTATTGAGGCGAGAATTACAAATGATGATTTGAAATGTGTAAAGATTACGGCCGATTACAACGATAACGGAACGCTAAAGGATAGCTCAATCGAAAAAATCAGTATCGAAGATATAAAGCAAACTGAAAATTCATCATCACACAAAGAGTTTTATTGGGAATCGACGGACAATATGAAACCGATAATTACTGAAGAATAGAAAAAAATTTTCCCTGCAATTTGTTTTGCAGAGAATTTTTATTTCCCAAAACTTTTAGCATAAAATCGGAATTTGTCTAAAAATATTCGCTTTACTAAAAATAATCTATATGCTATAATAAATCAAAATTCAAGAGAAAGTATGATTAATATGGAAATTGTAAAATATAAACCCGAATACAAAAACGATTTTATCCGTCTGAGCAAGAATTGGATAACAAAATACTTTGCACTTGAAAGTGATGATTTTGAAGTTTTTGAAAATATAGATAAACTTATCAAAAACGGTGCAATGATTTATTTTGCTATTGAAAACGGTGTAGTTTACGCAACTTGTATGGCACAGCCTATGACAAATAATGAGTGGGAAATATGTAAACTTGCCGCAGACGAAAGATATGATGGACACGGTGCGGGAAGTGCTGTTTTTAAAGCGTGTATGGATTATGCCTTGGAAAACGGTGCCAATAAACTTATAATCCTGTCAAACAGTATTTTAAAACCGGCATTGCATATATATGAAAAATACGGCTTTTATGAAATTCCTGTCGATAATACACATCATTATAAACGTGTGGATATTCAATTTGAATATACGGCAAAATGATTTAATACCCTTTGTGTGAAAGCATAAAGGGTATTTTTGTGTTCTGTATTGTATGCTATGTGAATATAATAATCAGAGGGGGTGCTTGTCTTGATTAAAATAACAAACTATTTAAGAGTTAATGTACTGACAATCGCCTTGTTTGTGTTTTGCATTATATTTAATAAAGCGGATATGCTTTGCGTCACATATGCGGTTATGATTTTGCACGAATTGGCACATTGCCTTGCGGCTGTGTGTATAGGGCTTAAAATATCGCATATTGACTTTTATCCGTTCGGTGTCAATTTGAAATTAAAAAATAAACTTGTATATTCACTTGCAGATGAAATGATATTATATTTCAGCGGACCGTTTTGTAATATTTTATTTGCACTTATCGCAATGATTGTGTACAGCCGTTATCCGAATGAAAGCGTAAAGTTTTTTTATATAAGCAATACTATGCTGTTTTGTATGAATATGATTCCGTCAGTACCTTTGGACGGCGGTATTTTGCTCAAAAAGATTATAGCATACAGACTCGGATATAACAGTGCAAATAAGATTATGACTATAATATCCGCAGTGTTTTCTGCTATGATTATGGGACTTGGTATATATGTGATGTACATTACAAAATTCAATTTTTCGGTATTGCTGTTTTCTGCTTTGATGATAGGCAATATATTTACTCAAAGTGAAAAATATAATGTGGATTTAACTAAAACATTGATGTTCAACAATAAAAAGAAAAAATCGGTAAGACATATTGTGGTTGAAAATGAGTGTAATTATTGTGACATAGTGGATGAATTTATTCCGAAAGACTATAATGTGGTTTACATTGTAAGTGACGACGGCAAAGTAAAGGACATTATAACAGAAACGCAGGTAATAGATAAACTGACAACGGAACAAGTACTTTAAATATTACATTATTATAACATTGTGGAATTTTTAAATGATTTGTGATATAATACACAGTGAATATTTATGAATAAAATTATTATTTACATAAGAAAGGCAAGGTTTTATGGCAACAAAGAAGTCAACTGCTAAAAAGGGCAGTTCAAAAAAAAGTTCTAAAACTACGGCAAAAGCTACTGTAAAAAAGAATAATCAGACAAAAAACTATATGCCTACATACATTATCTCATCAATGCTCATTACATTGTTATTAGCTGTTTTTATGTACATTGATACAGGTAATGGCGGAGTAATAAATAATGCGGTGAAAAATCTGTTCCGCGGATTGTTCGGCATATGCGGTTATTTTGTGCCTGTAATTTGTGCGGGTGTATCGGCATACCTTATTAAAACTAAGGACATAAAGCGTTTTTGGAGTAAGGTTATACTGTCATTTTTGGCACTTATTAATGTCAGTGCGATTGTAAATCTTTCGTCGATTAATACTGATATAAGCTATGCTTTTTCGGCAGGTCAGCAGTATATATGCGGAGGCTTATTAGGTGCGTGTGTTTCTGTATTTATGGAACAAATGGTGCAGAAAGTTGCGTCTTACATAATTTTATCAATTACACTTATTGTATTGGCAAGCTTTATAACTAATGTATCGTTTTTTACGGAATTTTTCAAATGGGCAAGAAATGTTATGTTTGGTGCGAAAAATAAGTATTCGGAATTAAAAGAAGAATATGACAGACGAATGGAAGAAAGAATGCTTGCAGAAGAATATGAAGATGAGTATACAGATGATGTGTATGAAGATGAATATTACGAAGAAGAAACAAGTGCTCTTGACGCGGCAAATTCATTTGCAAATGACACAAAGAATAACACAAAAAAATCAGTAACTAAACCGACTGCTAAAAAATCATCAAAAACAAAAGAAAAGCCTATAAAAGAAGAACCGGCAGAAGAACCTTTTTCAAACGGTATAGATGAGGCATTCGGTAAAATGGATGATATAATTGAAGAACCGATAGAAGAAGTCGGGGAGAAAAAGGAAGAACAACCCGAAAAGGCTAAGAATATGTCCGAAAGTGAAAAAGAGGGATACAACGAGGAATTTAACAAGGCAATAGAAAGACCTATTCCGAAATATGTAATACCGCCTTTGGATTTATTGAGCAAACCTAAGGCAACTTCGGGTGATAAACGTGAAGAAATGAGAAGAACGGCGGAAAAACTTATTTCCGTTCTTGACAATTTCGGCGTGAAAGCAAAACTGTTGCAAGTAACACAAGGTCCGACTGTAACAAGATATGAAATTCAACCGGACACAGGTGTTAAACTTTCTAAAATAGTAGGACTTGCAGACGATATAGCACTTAACCTTGCTGTGTCAACTGTTCTTGTCGCACCTGTTCCGGGTAAGGCGGCTGTCGGTGTTGAAATACCTAACAACAAGGTTACTCCTGTTTCAATACGCGAAATGCTTGAATCGGATGCATTCAAAAATGCAAAGTCAAAATTGACAGTCGGTTTGGGTAAGGATATAGGCGGCAATGTAGTTATAGGCGATATTGCAAAAATGCCGCACGTTCTTATTGCCGGTCAGACAGGTTCGGGTAAAAGTGTTTGCGTAAACAGTATTATTATGAGTATTTTGTACAAGTCGTCACCTGAGGAAGTTAAGCTTATTATGATTGACCCTAAGGTTGTTGAACTTGGCGTTTACAACGGTATACCGCATTTGCTTGTGCCTGTTGTTACAGAGCCTAAAAAGGCGGCAGGTGCACTTAATTGGGCGGTAAGCGAAATGATGCGCCGCTATGATTTGTTTAAAAATACAGGTGTGAGAAAACTTGAGTCTTACAACAAACTTATGGAAAGCACAGGCGGTGAGAAAATACCGCAGCTTGTTGTTATAATAGACGAGTTGGCTGATTTGATGATGGTTGCGGCAAAGGAAGTTGAGGATTATGTTTGTCGTTTGGCACAACTTGCCCGTGCCGCAGGAATACATTTGATTATCGCAACACAAAGACCGTCTGTTGATGTCATTACAGGTCTTATTAAAGCAAATATACCGTCAAGAATTGCTTTTGCTGTATCGAGCCAAGTAGACAGCCGTACAATACTTGATAAAGGCGGTGCGGAAAAATTGCTTGGTATGGGTGATATGTTGTATCATCCCGCAGGTGCAAGAGCCGCAACAAGAGTTCAGGGTGCATTTGTTTCAGACCCTGAAATTGAGTCGGTACTTGAATTTATAAAAGAAAATGTAGGCGAAACTCATTACAGTGAGGATTTGGAAGAAGAAATAGAACGTCACGCAACAGGCGAAAACGGTGTTACACCTGATGTTGAAGATGACGGCGATGCACTTCTTCCTGAGGCTATTGAACTTGCTATGAGTTTAGGCAAAATATCAACATCTATGGTACAGCGCCGTTTGGGCGTGGGTTATTCAAGAGCCGGACGTATCATAGATCAAATGGAGGCAAGAGGGATAATATCAGGTGCAAACGGCTCAAAGCCAAGAGATGTGCTTGTGAGCCATGCCGATTTATCACGACCGGAGAATGAAGAATATGAAGAAGGTTGATTTTCTTCCTGTTTCAAAGGAAGATATGGATAAAAGAGGTTGGAAACAACTTGACTTTTTATATATTGTCGGAGATGCGTATGTAGACCATCCGAGTTTTGGACATGCCATAATATCACGCGTGCTTGAAAGCCACGGATATAAGGTGGGTATAGTTGCATTGCCTGATTGGCATAAAATAGACGATTTTGTACGAATGGGACGACCTAAACTCGGAGTGCTTGTATCGGCAGGAAATATTGACAGTATGGTAAATCACTATACTGCCGCTAAAAAACGCAGACATGACGATATGTATGCACCCGGCGGGAAGGGCGGTATGCGTCCGGATAGAGCAACACTTGTGTATTGTAACAGAATTAAAGAGGCTTTCGGCTCAGATATGCCGATACTTATCGGCGGAGTTGAGGCAAGTCTTAGAAGATTTGCTCATTATGATTATTGGGATGATAAGATTAGACGTTCGATTTTGTTTGACTCTCGTGCAAGTATTTTGATGTACGGTATGGGTGAGAAACAAATTGTACGAATAGCCGATAAACTTAGGGACGGTGTGCCTGTAAACGAAATTACGGATATACCGGGAACGTGCTATATATCATCTGAATATGATGAACAAAATTCCGTTCTTATTCCGAGTTATGAAGAATGTGTAGAGAGTAAAAGTAAATATGCTGTATCGTGCAGACTGCAGTATTATGAGCAGAATCCGTATATAGGAAAAACACTCGTGCAAAAGCACGGTGACAAATATCTTATACAAAATCCGCCTATGCCGCCGCTGGAAACGGACGAGCTTGACGAAGTGTATGCACTTCCGTATATGAAAAATTATCATCCGATGTATGAAAAAGACGGCGGTATTCCTGCCATACAGGAAGTTAAATTTTCGCTTGCCGCAAACAGAGGTTGTTTCGGAAGTTGTAACTTTTGCGCTTTGGCTTTTCATCAAGGCAGAATTGTCACTTCAAGAAGCGATGAATCTCTTATAAAAGAGGCGGAAGAAATGACAAAAATGTCTGATTTTAAGGGCTATATACACGATGTCGGCGGCCCGACTGCTAATTTCAGAGGACCTGCCTGTAAAAAGCAACTGACACTCGGTGCTTGTAAAAATAAGCAGTGCTTATTTCCGGAGCCTTGCAAGAATATGGATATTTCACATAAGAAGTACCTTAATTTGCTTAGAAAACTTCGTGCTATAAAGGGCGTTAAAAAGGTGTTTATTCGTTCGGGAATACGTTTCGATTATCTTATAAACGACAAGGACGATACGTTTTTCTATGAATTGTGTAAATATCATGTAAGCGGTCAGCTTAAAGTTGCACCGGAACATATCAGTGACAATGTTTTGAAATATATGGGTAAGCCCGAAAACAGCGTGTTTAATAAGTTCTCGGATAAGTTTTATCAGATAAATGAGAAAATAGGTAAAAAACAGTATCTGGTGCCGTATCTTATGTCAAGTCACCCCGGAAGTACAATTCGTGACGCGGTACGTTTGGCGGAATATTTGCATGAACACAATATAAATCCGCAACAAGTACAAGACTTTTATCCTACACCGGGAACAATTTCAACTTGTATGTTTTATACAGGAATAGACCCGTTTACAATGAAAAAAGTTTATGTGCCAAAAACTCCGCATGAAAAATCGGTACAACGTGCATTGTTGCAATACAGAAATCCCGAAAATTATAAACTTGTTTACGAAGCACTTACTAAGATAGGAAGAACAGACTTAATAGGCTATCAGAACAGATGTCTTATCAGACCGCCAAAGGGCGATATACTATCTAATAATCAAAAGAAAAATAGGAGGAATGACAATGGCAAAGCTATTAATGGGAAAGGAAGTTTCGGCAAGAATAAAGGCAGAACTCAAGACAGAAGTAGAAAATCTGAAAAAAGAGGGAATAAATCCGGGGTTAGCCGTAATCATCGTAGGTGAAGACCCTGCAAGTCAGGTATATGTAAGAAATAAAGAGCGTGCTTGTGAAGAATGCGGAATATATTCGGAGAAGTACGCACTTCCTGCAGAAACAACTCAAGAAGAGCTATTAAAGCTTATAGATGAACTTAATAATAAGAGCAGTATTTCGGGTATTTTGGTACAATTACCTGTTCCTAAACATATTGATGAAAAGACGATTATTAACGCAATAGCACCAAATAAAGACGTTGACGCATTTCATCCTGTAAACGTAGGTAAAATTATGGTAGGCAATTATGATTTTGTACCTTGTACACCTGCCGGTGTAATGGAGCTTATAAAAGAAAGCGGTATAGATGTAAGCGGTAAAGAATGTGTTATAGTCGGCAGAAGTAATATTGTCGGCAAACCGCAAGCAATGCTGCTTTTACATCAAAACGGTACAGTTACAATATGCCATTCAAAGACAAAGAATCTTGCTGAAAAAACAAAAAATGCAGATATTCTTGTAGCGGCAGTCGGTATACCTAACTTTATTAAAGGTGATATGATAAAGGAAGGCGCTGTTGTAATTGATGTGGGTATAAACAGACTTGAAAATAAGAAACTATGCGGTGATGTGGAATTTGAAAGTGCCGAAAAGGTTGCAGGTGCAATAACTCCTGTTCCCGGCGGCGTAGGTCCTATGACTATCGCTATGCTTATGAAAAATACAGTTAAAGCCGCAATATTAAATAAATCGAAATAATGACACAACAAAGCAGGCAAGCCGTAAAATAGGCTTGCCTGTGATTCTATTGTTCTTTTTTAGGAATAGTTACGTACACATCAGTACCGACACCGACTGTTGATTCAACGTGTATTCCGTAGCTGTCACCGAATATAATTTTAATTCTTTGATTTACATTTGAAAGACCTATATGCGATTTTTCGTTTGTAAAAGATGTCTCGGAAAGAGTTTTGTTTAATTCATCAAGATCGTCTTTTTCAATTCCGACACCGTCATCACTGACTATGAGGATAATATTGTTGTCGTCACACAAGCCTTTGATTTTTATTAAGCCTTTATCATTTTTCTGCTTTATTCCGTGATAAACGGCATTTTCAATAATAGGTTGCAAACAGATTTTTATAATCGTATATGATAAAATCGATTCGTCAATATCCCATTCTATATCAAACAAATCACCGTAACGCAGTGCAAGAATATTAATGTATTCTTTGGTGTATTTTATTTCGTTTTCGATAGAAACAAAATAACCGGAAGTAAGTGTATTTCTGAAAAAGCTTGCAAGATTAATCAGTGATTTAGATACCGGATTTTCTGAATTGGACATATTATAAGCCATCCAATTAATTGTTTCAAGCGTATTGTAAAGAAAATGCGGATTAATCTGTGTTTGGAGCATATCGTATTGTGATTTCCTCAGAAGTTTCATACGCTCTTCTAAAATTTCAGCCATTTTTGTCTTGTCGTTGATATGCGTCTGTATGCTGTTTATTATATACATAAGTTCGTTTTTATCTTCTTCCTCAATACTGTCGGCAGGAGGCTGTGAATTATCAAGGAATGAAATAATTTCATTAAGCGGACTGTAACTTCTGACAGACGCAACATAAGCAAGTATGAAAATAATAATCATAAGCAAAAGTAAAATACCGATAATTTGCAATTTCATAGTTGATAACTTATGCTCGTAAAGTTCAAGAGGATATGCACTTATATACTATACACCGAACGATGTTATAATATCTCCGCAATATATATACGAAATACAAGATACGAAGAACATTGTAGAACTTCAGCAAAAAGAACATACAACCGGAGTTGTCAAAAGAGCATACGGCAATGAACTTGTATTCGGTGAAAATTATGACAGCGGAGGTGCAGGAATAATAACGACTGTCGATGATTATGCTAAGTTTGCGGCGGCTTTGGCAAATAGCGGAACAGGACTTAATAATAATCGTATACTTAGCAGTGCCACAGTAAAACTGATGAAAACAAATCAATTAAATGAGGCACAGCGTAAAACTATGAATTGGCGACGTCTTAGAGGTTACGGTTACGGATTAGGTGTAAGAACGCTTATAGATAAAGCCGAAAGCGGTTCAAACAGTTCAATCGGTGAAATCGGTTGGGGAGGTGCGGCAGGTGCAACAATAATTGCCGATACAGAAGAAAAAGTTGCACTTTTCTATGCACACCATATGTTAAACCCACAAGAAGAATATTATCAGCCAAGGCTGAGAAATGTATTATATTCATGCTTATAATTAATTAAAAACAGAAAGGAAGTAATAAAAATGAAACCAAGAATAGGAATAAGACCGACAATAGACGGTCGTTGGGGCGGCGTCAGAGAAAGCCTTGAAGAAAAAACAATGGCTATGGCAAATGCAGCTAAGGAACTTATCGAAAGTAATGTGCATTATCAAGACGGAACACCTGTTGAATGTGTAATTTCACCTTGTACAATAGGTTCAGGCGCTGAGGCGGCTAAATGCAACGATTATTTTTCAACACAAAATGTATGTGCAACATTGGCTGTAACACCATGCTGGTGCTATGGTTCAGAAACAATGGACCTAAACTCGGATACAGTAAAAGCTGTATGGGGCTTTAACGGAACGGAACGTCCCGGTGCGGTTTATCTTGCCGCAGTAATGGCTGCATTTGCACAACGCGGACTTCCTGCATTTTCGATGTACGGACACGATGTGCAGGACATTGATGATAACACAGTTCCTGAAGATGTTGCCGAAAAAATGATTCGTTGGGCAAAAGGTGCTGTTGCGGTCGGTCAAATGAAGAACAAAGCATATGTGAACCTTGGCAGTGTCGCAATGGGTATTGCAGGTTCATATTGTGATATGTCATTTATGCAAAAGTATCTTGGTATACGAGCTGAATTTGTTGATTTGACAGAAATATTGAGAAGAATTACTCTTGGTATATATGATAAAGATGAGTATGAAAAAGCATATAAATGGATAAAAGAAAACTGCAAAGAAGGCTTTGATAAAAATGCAGGTAAAAACTTGCCTGATATTATTACAAAATCGAAAGTTGTTCCGGCAGATAAGGATTGGGAATTCATCACTAAGTTTACGTTAATCGTAAATGATATTCTTTACGGAAATCCAAAACTTGCCGAACTTGGTTGGCATGAAGAAGCACTTGGAAAGAATGCAATAGTAGGCGGTTTCCAAGGTCAAAGACACTGGACAGATTGGCTGCCTAACGCTGATTTTACAGAGGCAATTATGGCATCGTCATTCAACTGGAACGGTAAAAAAATGCCTACTCCGTTTGCAACCGAAAATGATACATTAAACGGTATTTCAATGCTTTTGGCAACACTTGTTACAGGTAAAGCACCTGCATTCCACGATGTTCGTACATATTGGTCACCCGACGCCGTAAAACGTGTAACAGGTAAAGAACTTAAAGGTAAAGCCGCTAACGGCATTATTCACCTCATTAATTCCGGTGCAACGGCGCTTGATTGTACAGGTGCGGCAAAAGACGAGAACGGCAACGGTACACAAAAAGAATGGTGGAATATGACTGATGAAGATATTCAAAATTGTATTGATGCAACAGATTGGTGCAGAGCAGATTATGAATATTTCAGAGGCGGCGGTTTTTCAAGCCACTTCAGAACAAAAGCAGAAATGCCTGTAACAATGCTTAGAGTGAATATCGTTGAAGGTATTGGACCGGTTATTCAGATAGCAGAAGGATATACTTGCAATCTTGATGATAATATTCATAATAAACTTGATAAACGTACAGACCCTACATGGCCGACAACATGGTTTGCTCCGATTCTTACAGGTAAGGGCGCATTTACTGATGTATACAGTGTAATGGCTAATTGGGGTGCTAATCACGGCGTGACAATCGGCGGACACGTTGGCGCTGATTTGATAACCCTTTGCTCAATGTTGAGAATCCCTGTAACAATGCACAATGTAGCTGATGAAAAGGTATATCGTCCACACGTATGGTCGTCTTTTGGTACAGAAGATTCTCAAGCAGCAGATTATGCGGCTTGCAAAAACTACGGACCTATATATAAATAATTTTTATAATGTGATATGCGGCATTATGCCGCGTATCACATATATTAAACCAAAGGATGAAATGATTATGTATTGTGATAAGCCTATTATAATATTGCCTGAAAAAATTTCTGTTTTAAGAGATGTCAAAAATCAAAGTATATATACAGACTTTGAACAGTATTCGATATATTATAAAAATATTATTTATCCATACTCTGAAGAATATGATGTTCAGATAGAGTGTGAATTTGGCAAAAATCTTGGTAATTGTTGGCGGTTGGAAGAGTTTAATGACATAGCCGATACTTTTTTGCTTACGTTGAAAATTTATGGATATTACGGCAAATTGCTCACTGAAAAGAGTTGCCGCGTTCAAATATTTGAGAAAAAAGAATATCCGACCGTTAATTTGCTTTGCATCGGTGACAGTATGACTATGGCTGAAACTTATATTGCTCATACTGTGAATAAACTAAAAAATATTAATACAATAGGTTTAAGAAATATCAGTCATAATGTAAATCACGAAGGAAGAGGCGGTTGGACTTGCAGTGCGTATTTTGAAAAATATACAGATGACGGTTGGGGAATTTCTCCGTTCTTATTTCCTGAAGGATTTGACGGTAAAGAATATTACGGTGATAAAAAATTTTATGAATATATGCTCAATGCAAATACAGATTACAGTCATATAGGAACATCTGTAACGCCAATACAAGACGGAATGGTTATTTGCGATAATGATAAACTGTATCGTTATAGTAAAGGAATATATGATGTTGTTTGTGAAAATCCGGTGTTCAAATTTGATTTTTCAAAATATATGGAGCGTTATTCAATGCCGACTCCTGATATTGTTTCAATTTTATTCGGTGCAAATGAATTTCAAATATGCAGTTATTCTGAATTTGACAATGAATTAAATAAATTTATATGCAATCTTAATAATATGATAGAGGCGATACATAAATATAATCATAACATAAAAATTGTCATAAATCTCCCTATATGTGGTGGCGATCAATATTCATGGGGTACACAACTTGGTTGTAAAAGCAGTGCGAAACAATATGAATATTGTATAAAAATGGCTTGCAGTGCAATTACAGACTTGTTTGACAGACGCAGAAACGAGAATATTTTTGTATGTCCTATGCTTGCTGTATGTGATACAGTGAATGGATTTCAGAGTGATTACATAAAAAGTAATATATATTCAGAACATTTTGAACGACATATAACTAATTGGGTGCATCCATCTGAAATAGGATATAAGCAGATGGGAGATGCTTTAGCCGGTGTTATTGCCGATATATGTGATAATTGATGGAGCTGAGTGTTGATTTCAGAATATACGGTCTACTTGTTACCCCTAATAAGATTTCTTCTCTCCCTCTTATTTTCTTGCCGTGTATTCTGTAATGAACATTCAAAATAATATAGAGTAGTATTTTTGCTAAATCTGTATTTTTCACATATTTGTCTAACCGGACAGCCGTTATGCTTTAATCCAATAATTTCTTTGTTACATTCTTGTATATGACGATAACTTTTTGACATAAAATTGCCTCCTATGGTTTCATTTTACCATAGGAGGCTCTTTTTTATTATCAGTTTTTTGAAATTATGTTCACTTGGGCTTGACACCTTTTTAACTATTTTAGATTAACTGTTACGGCACTGTCAAAATCAAGAGTGTAGTAATCTGTTTTAACAACACCGAGTTTTGTAAATTGCTGTTTTAGAGCGTCTGCTTTTGAACTTTCGGGTATCGGTAATAGTTTACCGTTATCGTCATATGCTTCAAATACATACCTTGCAGTATAGCTGTTAGTTTCGTAATTTACATCGGTGTATAATGTTGAGCTGAATTTATCGCCTGGTTCGGCATTTTCGCCGTTATCATTTTGAAGAACAAACGCAGGATCATATGGAACAAAACCGTCTTTGTAATAATCAATGTCAATTTCACCGTCTGTAATTCTGATACCGGTTACAATCACTTTGCCATAGTCGTTAATTTTGTATTCAATAGGATATGTTCCGACACTGTTAAATATTGTATCGCAATCTTCTGTATTGTATGAGTATTTAACAGGTACGAATTTTAACTGTTTTGTATCCTTGTTTGCTTTAAGAAATTCAAGTGAATTTCGTGAACTTCCGTCACCATTTACACTTAAATCAGAGTTTAAAATATCAAGGCAAGTATCGTTTTCGTCATACAAAGCAAAACTGTCAATATTTGCGATGACATTATCAGGATCACCTGTTGATGGGGTTGAAATCACAAGCTGATTGCCGAATGGTGAAAATACGGCTTTTTCAACAGTAGCGTCAGAATTAGGCAATTTTAAATTTATGTCTTTTGTTATACTACTAACCTTGACTTTTGATTTGTCAATATCGGTTGAAATGTACCACACTGAGTTTTTATCGTCATCGGTTATACCGTCATATTGACCGTTCAACAATTTGGTAAATGCGACAGGAAAATTTTCTTCGGAAGTATCTGCTTTTGATATAAATGCAAACAATTCAAGATTGAATTTATTCGGAATATTATATCCTGACACATTGTATTTTTTCGCACATTTATATGTATGTTGGTCAACAAAATATCCGCTTTCGTGATTGTTGTTGCTTACGTCTGATAGCTTGCCGTTTATAACACATCGAATGTCTGCCGAAACATTTAAACTGTTGCTCCAAATAGGTGCGTTATTGTCAGAGCTATTGTAAAAAGGCTCATTTTCAGAAGTAACTGTATAAAATACATGAACAAAGTTATCATCAGCGGCTACGTTGTCGAGAGTAAGTGTGTAACCGTCCTTTGATATGCTTTTTCCGATTGAGTCGTTAAAATTTGCAAGCTGTTCAAGGCTTGTCATTTCGACAGCATTGTCATTTTGGAAATATGATATAATTTCGCCGATTTTACCGCTGATTGAATCAGCTGCAAATGCGGTTGTAACCGCAAGTGCGCATATAACGGCGGCGATTGATGTTATTTTTAAATATTTTCTTTTCATATAAATCTTCCTTTCTTCAGGAGAAACATTGATTTTGTTGTTTACGTTTTTCAGAATAATATCCGTACTCGGCATATTATGAGTATCTGAAATATCTAATTCTTTTTGTAATTTAGCTAAATGTTTATTCATCATTAGCCCTCCTTTTTATAATAGTGTTTTTTAATTTTTGTTTACCGCGATACAGTTTTGTTTTGACTGTCGACAGGGAAATATTCATTGCTTTTGAAATTGTTTTGATTTTTTCATTGTAGTAATAATACCTGAAAAATATTTCACTGTCAGGCTCGCCGAGTGATGTAATCAGTTCGGTTAAAAATTGACTGTTTTCTGCTTTTATTATATTGTCTTGAGGTGTTAAATCGCTTGATATAATTTGCTCATTCAGAACTTCATTTGAATGATATTTGCGAAGTTTATTCTTTGATGTGTTTCGGGCAATAGTTGCTAAATATGAACGCATATTGCCTTTGGTTTCATCAATATTTAAAGAGTTTTGCCATAAAAGAAAAAATGTATCGGAAACGATTTCTTCCATATCTTCTTTTGATAATTTACAGCCGACTGTATTATAAACAATCACGCTTATATACGGCGTGTATATTTTTATAATGTCATCTAAGCTGTTACGATTTCGCTTTTTGAGATTATGTAAAAGTTTTTGTTCATCAATCAAAATATAAGCCTCCTCTCGTTGTAAAAAATAGCACTATTTTTTGATGTGTACGCTATTATATACACAGAAAATATATAAAAAGTTTCAATATTATAAAAATTTATTTTACTGTATCATATTATGCAGGTGAAAAACAAGCAAAACATATGGCAAAATGCAAAGTGACGTGATATAATTAAATAAAAAAATAGGAGAATTAATATGGACAAACAAGAAATTTTCCCTGACGGAACTGTTATAGATAAGTGGTTTTACGATATAAAGATACCCGAATTAAGTGATTTGGGTAAGCAATATGTATTAACCGATAACAATGTCCTTGATGACGGCAAGATACATACGAAAGAAATACAGAATTTGATTGACAGAGCATATGAGAACGGCGGCGGAGTTATTGTAGTTCCGAAAGGAACATATCTTACGGGTGCGTTGTTTTTCAAACAAGGGGTAAATCTTTATATTGAGGACGGCGGAGTGTTAAAGGGCAGTGATGATATTTACGATTATCCGATAATGCAAACTCGTATGGAGGGTGAAACGTGTCCGTATTTTGCTGCGTTGATTAATGCAGATAATGTTGACGGTTTTAAAATGTGCGGAAAAGGTACAATAGACGGAAACGGTTTGAAAGCGTGGAGAGCGTTTTGGCTAAGACGTAAATGGAATCCAAACTGTACCAACAAGGACGAGCAACGTCCAAGACTTGTTTACATATCAAACAGCAGTAATGTCACAATAGTCGATTTGCACTTGCAAAATTCGCACTATTGGACTACTCATATATACAAATGTCATCACGTCAAGTATATAAACTGCAATATATTTTCACCGTCAAAGCCGATTAAAGCACCGAGTACAGACGCTGTTGATATAGACGTGTGTACAGATGTTTTGGTTAAAAATTGTTATCTTGAAGTTAATGATGATTCGGTGGTACTGAAAGGCGGAAAAGGTCCTTGGGCGGATAAATTACCCGAAAACGGCTCTAACGAACGTATTTTAATTGAAGATTGTACATACGGTTTCTGTCACGGTTGCCTAACTTGCGGTTCGGAATCTGTACATAATAAAAATATAATTTTAAGAAGAATAAATATTAAAGAGGGTAAAAATTTGTTGTGGCTTAAAATGCGTCCAGATACACCTCAGCATTATGAATATATCAGTGTTAAAGATATAAAAGGTAAAATTGACAGTTTTATTAATATAAACCCGTGGACGCAGTTTTACGATTTGAAAGACAGGGAAGATGTGCCACTTTCTTATGCGGATAATGTTGTAATGAAAAATTGCGAATGTGAGTGTAATACGTTTTTTGATGTCAAGACAGATGAAAGTCAATATGTATTGTCTGATTTTACTTTTGAAAATTTAAAGATTAACGCAAAAGTAAACGGATTTAACGAAAATGCAATACAAAATGTGAAAATTAAAAATATAGATATTCAAAAACTTCTGTAACGTTGTGTTATAGAAGTTTTTCTGTTGTATCAGAAATAATTTTGTGGTATAATAAATCCCGATGTGTAAATCAAAGGCAAAAAACAATGGAGGGATACACAACGGATAAAGAAAATTTACATATATTCAGAGGAGAATTGGCACTTGCGTTGGCGGTTATAATCAACAGTTTTGGCTTTGTGCTTATGTTATATTCAGGTGCGGGAATTTCGGCTATATCGAGTGTTCCGTATGCGTTTTCGGAGGTTATTCCGAAAGTATCGCTTGGAACATGGACATATATTTTTCAAGGATTGCTTGTTTTGAGTTTAATGATTCTTAGAAAAAAGTTTGTTCCGCAATATTTGTTCAGCTTTGTGGTGGGCTTTATATTCAGTGAATTGCTTGATGTACATAAAATGTGGATAGACATTTTACCGACCGATTTGGGTTGGTGCGTGTTATACTTTGTCGTAAGTTATTTCTTGCTTTGCATAGGCATAGCATTATCAAACAGATGTAAATTACCGATAATACAGACAGACCTTTTCCCGAGAGAGTTATCGGAGATTATAAACGTTTCATATTCAAAAGTCAAAATAATTTTTGACGTAACGTGTTTGGCAGTAACTGCCTGTATGACGCTTATATTTTTCGGACGTCTTGACGGATTGGGAATAGGAACTGTCCTTGCGGCGTTTACTATGGGTAAAACGGTCGGCATTATCGGCAATATGATGGATAAAAAGTTCAGATTTGTTTCGTTTTTATCTAAATAAATTATAAATAAGAACGCATATCAACGGTAAGTTCTTCTTCAATATTGATAAGTTTTTTAGCAATATCTTTTGACTTTTCATCGGCGGCTTTGTACTTGTTAAGATATTTGTGCAATGTTTTAACACCCATATTACAGCCGTCGGTGATAAGGTCGGCAATCGTATTATCCGAAGAATCGGCAGAAATTTTTATATTCGTTTTAAACCACGACATACCTTTAGCCATAGGATTAGGATCTTTGCCGTCGTCGTGGTATTTGTCAAGAAGTATTTGAATTTCATCTTGAAGTTGTTGGTGGTCTGATTTTGCTTTTTCAAGCATTTGCTTGAAATTACCGTTGTTTACATCACCGAGAACTTCTTCTATTGAATACACGCCCATTTTTATACCGGCGTCACATTCTCTTAAAAGTTTTACAGTATCTTGTTCTATCATAATATCACTCCTTTTGTGTATAGTAATAACCTTAAAAATGTATTTTATTCGGTAAATTGAGATATGATACATATATATTTTGGTAATATATCAAAATAATTTTAACTATGATGTTGAAATCGGTATGTTTTTGATATATAATGTATTATTGGTAAAATATACGACTTGGAGGAAACATTCTATTATGAAAAAAATAATCTCGTTAATATCTGCAGTGGCGATTTGTGCGACGGCATCTGCACCTGTTATGGCGGCAGGCTGGCAGAAACAGTATCCGTGGGCAAAGGAAAGCGTTGAATATTGCTTGGAAAACAATATAATTTCGGGTGACGAAACAGGTGACCTTATGCTCGGCGGAAATCTTACAAGAGAACAAATGGCGAAAATATTTACAGATACATTTAATTTACAATCGAATTCAGCAGTTCGATTTAATGATGTGGAAAAAAATAAGTGGTCATATAAATATGTACAGGCATTTCAAGATTATATGCCGAAAAAAGGCTCGTTATTTAACGGCGGTGAATATGTAACGCGTGAAGAATTTGCGGCGTCATTGGTAAAAGCAAGCGGTCAAAAGGCAGCTGACAGTTATACAATCACAAATTACAGCTTTAAAGACGCTCAAAGCGTTGATGACGCATATAAAAATTTTCTTGAAACCGCAGTAACAAATTTGTATATGCTTGGTGACAGCGGTAATATACGTCCGAAAGATTTGCTTACAAGAGCGGAGGCTTGTACGTTCCTTTACAGAGTGGTAAATCCTGCGGCAGACAAAACTTCAATCACAGGTAACGCACAGGTAACGGTTGAACAGGCACAGGCTTGGGCAAAGGCAAAAGGGGCACACCAAAGATTTATTGATATAGCACCGATTTATTGGTATTACGGAGAAGTTTTCGGAATCAGACCGGAAGTGATGTATGCACAAGCCGGCAAAGAAACAGCATACGGAAATTACGGCGGCGCTGTATTGCCTGAAATGAATAACTGGGCAGGCATAAAAATTAAAAAACCGACAGGTGACAAAACAGAGGATCACGAAACTTTTGCAACACCTGAGGACGGTGTAAGAGCACATTATAATCATATGGCTGCGTATGTCGGACTTGCACCAGTAGGAGAGCCGCACGACAGATATTATGTTGTAAAGAGTATAGCTTGGGCAGGTACGGTAAAGTATGTCGAGCAACTTGGCGGACGTTGGTGTCCTGATATTAATTACGGATATGACATAATGACAATGGTTGAAAATATGTTGAAATACTAAAATACAAGGAGTAATTTATGATACTGCTTAATGGAAGTAATATAAAGAAAATGTTTCTTGATGAAACGCTTTTTGACAGTGTATCGTTTAATGTTGACAGTAACGATAAAATCGGTTTTATCGGTGTAAACGGTGCGGGAAAATCAACCCTTTTTAAAATAATCACAGGTGATATGGATTATGATGAGGGTGAAATTTTTAAGAATAAAGGCTTGCGTGTCGGTTACCTTGATCAGTATTCCGTAAACGGCAGTGAAAAGAGTATATGGGAAGAAACTCTTACGGTGTTTGCCGATGTAATCGAAATGGAAAATCAGCTTGATGAAATTCGTTTCGATATAGAAAATAATAACGGCAATATCGACGAGCTTGTAAAACGTCAAACTTCTTTGCAGGAAGCATTTGCCGAACGTGATGGATTTTATTATAAATCAAAAGTTAAAAGCACACTTACGGGACTGGGCTTTTCGGAAGATGAATTTGACTTGTGTGTAGACAAATTATCCGGCGGTCAAAAAACGCGTGTCGCACTCGGTAAAATTCTTTTGTCCGATGCAAATTTGTTGCTTTTGGACGAGCCGACAAACCATCTTGATATAGAGTCGGTTGAATGGCTAGAGGATTTCCTAAGAAATTATAGCGGTGCATTTATTGTAATATCGCACGACAGATATTTTCTTGACAGAGTTACGAACAAGACTTTTGAACTTGAAAACGGTCGTTTTCGTTCATATAACGGCAATTACAGTGCATATATGGCACAAAAAGAGATTGACAAAAAGACCGAACAGAGAAATTATGATAACACAATGCGTGAAATTCAACGTCTTGAAAATGTTGTTGAGCAACAAAGACGTTGGGGCAGAGAGAAAAATATTAAAACCGCCGAAAGCAAAATGAAAGTTATCGAAAGACTTGAAAAAGATTTGAATGCACCTATGCAGTCGCCAGAAGAAATGGAGTTTACATTCAAGGCTTGTGCAGGCGGCGGACAAGACGTTGTGCAGACGGAAAGTTTGGGTATGGCATTTGATAATAACAGATTGTTTTCAAATGTTGATATGCTTATTAAAAAGGGTGAAAAGGTATTCCTTTTAGGTCCGAACGGCTGCGGTAAAACGACGTTGCTTAAAATTTTAATGGGCGATTATGAGCAGACGGAAGGTTCATATAAAATCGGTGCGAATATTCATATAGGATACTATGACCAAATTCAAGAAAATCTTAATATGGATAAAACGGTTATAGACGAGGTGTGGGATGAATATCCTAACCTTACTCAAACCCAAATCAGAAATGCACTTGCAGTATTTTTGTTTAAAGGTGAAGATGTGTTCAAGGAAATACATAAGTTGTCCGGTGGCGAGAGAGCTAGGGTTGAACTTGTAAAACTTATGCTTAAGAGTGTTAATCTGCTTATAATGGACGAACCTACAAACCATCTTGACATTGAATCGAGAGAGGCTCTTGAAAATGCACTTTCCGATTATGACGGTACTATGATAATGGTATCGCACGACAGATATTTTATAAATAAACTTGCTGACAGAATTTTGTATTTGACGCCAAACGGTGTCGAAAGTTACAGCGGTGATTACGACAGCTTTGTGGCACGCGAAACGATTAAGACAGAACAGAAAACAGAGTCGGCAGGTCACCTTGATTATAAGGAGCAAAAGCGTTTGGAGGCGGAAAAACGTAAAACGCTTAATCGCTTTGCAAAGGTTGAGGACGAAATATCAAATAAGGAATCGGAGGTTGAGGAACTTTCTAAAGAGCTTGAAAATTCCGATATTGCAACCGATTATGTCAAAGCAGGCGAGATAACCGACAAAATAACAGAATTGCAGGACAAAATCGAAAGCCTTATGGAAGAATGGGAACGCTTGCAAATGATAATAGAAGAAAGTGGGTATGACGTATGAGAGCGGTTGTACAGAGAGTAACAAATGCCGATGTTAAAATTGACGGCAGAGTAAACGGAAAAATTGATAACGGCTTGCTTGTTCTTCTAGGTGTCGGCAACGGTGATACAGAAGAAGATATGAAGTATATCGCAGACAAGATTATAAAATTGCGTATTTTCAGTGACGAAAACGATAAAATGAATTTGAGTCTTGAAGATGTCGGCGGAAGTATGCTTGTTATATCGCAATTTACTTTGTACGGCGATTGCTCGCATGGCAGACGACCGTATTTTGGCAATGCAATGGAGCCTGTCAGCGCAAATGAAATGTATGAAAAATTTGTTGCATATATCAGGGAACAAGGTATACATACCGAAACAGGCGAATTCGGTGCGGATATGAAAGTATCACTTACAAATGACGGCCCTGTTACAATAATTTTGGAGAGCAAGAACTGAGGTTGTGATTATGCGAAGAAAAGAACGTGAAGTTACGGATTACAATAAAATGATTGAAATATTGAAATCGTGTGACTGCTGTCGTATAGGGTTGGTGGACGATAAAGGTGCGTATATTGTTCCGATGAACTTCGGATATGAAGATAATAACGGCAAACTTACATTGTATTTTCACGGAGCGACAGAGGGGAAGAAGATTGATCTAATCAATAATCAACCCGAAATAAGTTTTGAAACAGATACGAAACATGAGCTTGTAACAAGTGATACTGCTTGCGGGCATTCGTATTTGTATCAAAGCATTATGGGTAGGGGACAGGTAAAAATAGTGGCAGACAGGGACACTAAAATTAAAGGACTTAATCAGATCATGCACCACTATACAGGTAAATCCGATTATGAATTTAACGAAAACGTGCTTGAACGCACGGCTGTCATAAAATTAGCTGTGACAGAATGGTCGTGCAAAGAACATTAAAACTTTTAAAAGCTATTGAAAACAGTGTCGATTAATGATATAATTAAAATAATATAATAAACGGAGGAAAGAAAATGCAGAATGAAACAGTAATTGTGCTTGACTTCGGCGGTCAGTATAATCAGCTTATAGCCCGCAGAGTACGTGAGTGTAACGTATATTGTGAGGTTATGTCATACAAAAATTCTATCGAGAAGATTAAAGAAAAAAATCCGGTAGGTATCATTTTTACTGGCGGTCCGAACAGTGTGTATGACGAAAAATCACCACACTACGATAAGGCGATTTTTGAACTTGGTATTCCTATTTTGGGTATTTGTTACGGCAGTCAGCTTATGGCATATACTCTTGGCGGTCACGTTGATACTGCTCCTGTAAGTGAGTACGGTAAGACGGAAATTACAACTTCTGAAAGTAAGTTGTTTGAAAATGTTGATAAAAATACAGTAGTTTGGATGAGCCATACGGATTATATCGATAAAATTCCGGAAGGTTTCAAGATTACTGCTTATTCTAACGATTGTCCGTGTGCGGCTTATGAAGATGAAGAAAAGAAATTGTATGCGGTACAGTATCACCCGGAAGTAAATCATTCTGTACAAGGTCAGCAGATGTTGAAGAATTTCTTGTTTAACGTTTGTGGTTGTAAGGGCGATTGGCTTATGTCCGATTTTGCCGAAAAATCAATTCAGGCTTTGCGTGAAAAGATTGGTGACGGTAAAGTTTTGTGTGCTCTTTCAGGCGGTGTGGATTCATCTGTTGCGGCAGTTATGCTTCATAAAGCGGTAGGCAAGCAGCTTACTTGTGTGTTCGTTGATAACGGACTTCTTCGTAAAAATGAGGGCGATGAAGTTGAAAATCTTTTCAGAAATCAGTTTGATATTAACCTTATCAGAGCAAATGCACAGGATAGATTTTTAGGTATGCTTGAGGGCGTAAAAGAACCCGAAAAGAAACGTAAGATTATAGGTGAGGAATTTATTCGTGTGTTCGAGGCGGAAGCTAAGAAAATCGGTAAGGTTGATTATCTTGTTCAAGGTACAATTTATCCGGACGTTATCGAAAGCGGTGCAGGTGATGCGGCTGTTATTAAGAGCCATCATAATGTAGGCGGACTTCCGGAACACGTTGATTTTAAAGAAATTGTTGAACCGCTTCGTGATTTGTTTAAGGATGAAGTGCGTCAGCTTGGTATCGAACTTGGTTTGCCTGAAAAATTCGTATGGCGTCAACCGTTCCCGGGACCGGGATTGGCTGTAAGAGTTATAGGCGAAATTACAGAAGATAAACTTGAAATTTTGCGTGACGCAGACGCTATATTCAGAGAAGAAATCGCAAATGCAGGTCTTGAAAGAGATATAAACCAGTATTTTGCCGTTATTACAGATATGCGTAGCGTCGGCGTTATGGGTGACGGCAGAACATATGATTATACCCTTGCTTTAAGAGCCGTAACCACAACCGACTTTATGACAGCCGATTGGGCAAGAATACCTTTCGATGTCCTAGAAAAAGCATCAAATCGTATCGTAAACGAAGTAAAACACGTTAATAGACTTGTCTATGATATAACTTCAAAACCACCTGCAACTATTGAGTGGGAATGAGGTATCACGCCTCACAAATGGCTTAACCACGCCGTTTGCAGCACTTACGAGTCCAAAATGGCAACAATTTGGCAACACTAAATAATTTATAAAAGTAAGAGCTAACTGAAATGAACCGACCCCCAAAAGTTAGACCAAAAATCTAACTATTGGGAGGTCG
>OGGB01000330.1_pt1 | contig 41129 bp, 35 predicted proteins | sample 1571111 | NCBI WGS metagenome assembly OGGB01 (sample SAMEA2582067, study PRJEB24529) | metagenome | biome: Human gut stool | place: China | collected 2011
TGCGGATCAAGTCAAAATAGGAAGTTTTCCTAGAACCTAAGGTTTCTGCGTCAAACTTCCTATTTTGACTTGATCCGCAGACGCCCTTAGTATCTTGATTTAGTCATGGAACTTCTATGAAGTTCGCTGACGTCCGTACTCACCTAAGGAAAGTTTTTAAAAAGACTTTATCCTCATTATGAAAGGCCTTTGGCCTTTTTTATTTGTCTAAATCGTCTGCGATCTTATTGATCTTACGCAAGCGGTGATTGACGCCGCTTTTTGAAATAGGTTGTTGCAAGCTATCTGCGATCTGCTGGATGGAATAATCTGGATGGTTCATCCGGATATAGGCAACTTCTTGCAAGTCACTTGGTAAACTCCCTAGGCCGACCGTATCCACAATTTTACTAATATTATTAATGGTTTTCATGCTAGCTGTGACTGTGCGCTGAATGTTGGCCATCTCGGCATTATTGGCCCGATTGAGGTCATTGCGCGTCTCTCTCATGACCTTGATAGACTCAAATTCCTGCATGGCTTGCATGGCCTCTACTACAATGAGAAAATCAATAATATCTTCCGCTCGTTGCAGATAGGTCACCACTCCTTTTTTCCGCTCGATGGTTTTCGCATCTAGTAAAAATCCTTGCATGAGAAGGGCAATTCCTTCCGCGTGGTCTGTATAAACAGAATGAATTTCCAGCTGGTACTTCCCTTTTTCAGGATCCTTGATGGAACCACTCGACAGAAAAGCCCCCCGGAGATAAGCACGACTAGCTGCTTCATCTTCTAAAACACTAGCATCAATACCTGTTTCAATCCCAAAGAAGGCATCTGCCAAATGCAAGTCAGCTAGAATCTCTTCCACCTTCTCATCCAAGAATACTGTGTAAACACGATTTTTTTTCAAATTGGTTTTTTGGTGGTGGCGGATATCCGATTTGGCCTCATAGAAATGATGCAACAATTCATAGATATGGCGAGCGATCTTGGCATTTTCTGTCGTCACTGAGAGCGTCAAGCCCCCCATTGAAATCCCAAGACTTCCAGACATCTTGATAATGGCAGCCAATTCACTCTTTTCAAATCGCTTGAGAGACAATAATTCTTCTTTGACACGAACCGTAAAACTCATTTTCTCACCTGCACGATCTGCATCAACTCTTCGACTACTTTTTCGCCATCATGAAAGGCTCCTCCATTGACCAGCTTCAAGAAATCAGAAGAAATCACTTGGGGAACTTGCGAGTGCAGCCCCTTAAAATCGTGCTCTACCTGCACCAAGTATTCATCAAATTTATTGCTGTTCATGTAAGCTGCGGGAACCTGATTGATATTGACAAGGACGGTATCGATGAACTTCTCTCCCAAATGTTTATGGAGAACGGCAACGTGGTCACTGTCTGTGAAATGCTCGGTTTCTCCTCTTTGGGTCATGATGTTACAAACATAGGCTACCTGAGCCTTGGTTTCAAGGATGGCTTTCCCAATCTCATCGATCATCAAATTTGGAAGGATCGAGGTAAAGAGCGAACCAGGACCCAAGACGACCATATCACTTTCAAGAATAGCTTCCACCACTTTCTTACTAGCTTTTGGACGCTCTTGATCGAAGGTATTGGTCACATAGACATGATCAATCATGCCGGTGTAGTTAGCAATGTGGCTTTCTCCTACCACTTCTTTTCCATCTTGAAAGACGGCATGAAGGGTCAAGGGACTATCACTGGAAGGATAGATCTTGCCGGTCGTATGAAAGAACTTGGTTAACAACTGCATGGCATTATAGGTCGAGCCTTGCATCTCTGAAATCCCTGCAATGATCAAGTTTCCCAAAGGGTGGCCAGCCAAAGGGCCATCATCGTCAGCAAAGCGGTATTGAAAGACCTTCTCATAAAAACGAGGCATATCTGACATGGCAACCAGCACATTTCGAAGATCCCCAGGTGGTGTCAATTTTTGGATGTTCTTCCGCAATTCACCTGAACTCCCACCATCATCTGCAACGGTTACGATGGCAGTAATATCGACCGGTTTCTTTCTCAGACTATCGAGGATAACAGAAATCCCTGTTCCTCCTCCAATAACGGTTACTTTAGGTTTTCTCATGAGCGATTCACCGTTTCTTTCCGTCTGTCCTTGTCTCTATGACTGCAATTGACCTGCCAATTTTTTTCTAAATCATGCGCTAAACGCTCTGCAAAGGCTACTGAACGGTGTTGCCCACCGGTACAGCCCATAGCGATGGTGAGAACGGATTTACCTTCTCGTTTATAAGACGGTAAAATAGGAACGATCAAGTCATGAAGGTGACGATAAAAGTCCTCTGATTCAGGGTGATCCATGACATAATCATAGACTGCTGGATCCTGACCGGTTAAATTCCGAAGTTCCAATTTATAGTAGGGATTTGGAAGAAAACGAACGTCAAAGACAAGGTCAGCATCTATCGGAAGGCCATATTTAAACCCAAATGACATGACCTCAACCCGAAAATCTGGCTGATTATCTTGACTGGCAAATTGTTCTGCGATCGTTTTTCTCAGGTTACGAGGCGTCAACTCAGTCGTATCCACCACATTTTGACTGATATTTTTTAATGGTGACAAGAGTTCGCGCTCTAGGGTAATCCCATCCAAGACACGGCCATCTGCCGCTAGTGGGTGACTACGACGGGTTTCCTTGTATCGTGCTACCAACTCACTGTCAGTGGCATCCAAGAACAAGACCTTGAAATCGAGGTCTTCTTGGTTGTCCAATTCATCCAAAATGGTGGGAATTTCATTGAAAAAAGAACGGCTCCGCATGTCCACAACAACGGCTAATTTATTGTTATCCGGGCTATGACGCATGAGCTCAATAAATTTCAGCAAGAGCGCCGGTGGCATATTATCGATGGTAAAGTAACCCAAATCCTCAAACGATTGGATGGCGACGGTCTTTCCCGCACCGCTCATCCCGGTTACCATGACCAGTTGAATCTTACTTTCTGTCATTTTCTCCTCCCATAAATAAAACAGAGTGGCCTACAGTTTCCTGCTCTCCACTCTGTCTTTTTGTCTTTGAATGGTTATTAGGCTTTGATTTCCGCAATAACTTCAATTTCAACCTTCACATCACGTGGCAGGCGTGCTACTTCAACAGCAGATCGAGCTGGAAACTCTGTGGTAAAGACTGTTTTATAGACCTCATTAAAAGGTACAAAGTCATTCATATCACTTAAGAAACAAGTGGTTTTCACCACGTGGTCAAAGTCTGTCCCAGCCTCTTCCAAAATAGCCCCAATATTCTTTAAGACTTGTTCTGTTTGTTCTTGGATGGTTTCGCCAATGATTTCTCCTGTTTCAGGTGACAAGGGAACTTGTCCGCTTGCAAAGAGAAGATTACCTACGATTTTCCCTTGAACATAAGGTCCGATTGCTGCGGGTGCTTTATCTGTATGAATTGTTTTTGCCATAGTATTCTCCAAGTCTATTTACTTCTGCTGGTTTTCTTTTGCTAATTTTTCCCTTTGTAAGCGCAATTTGCGCTTAGGATTTAGCGTATTAAAGAGTTCTTCTAGTTTTTCAGCATTCCAAACATCGGCTGCTGAAACAAAATTTCCATTTTCATCTCGAAAAGATATTGGTTTATCTCCCACTGAAAAAGCCTCACTTCTTATTTGGAATCCTTGATCCGCTGGGGATCTATCCTAATCTACAAACTCAAATTCAAATTTACCGATCCGGACAATATCGCCATCTTTTGCCCCACGCGCACGGAGAGCTTCATCAACCCCCATGCCACGCAATTGACGAGCAAATTTCATGACCGCTTCATCACGATCGAAATTCGTCATATTAAAGAGTTTTTCAAGTTTTTCACCAGACAAGACCCAAGCGGCATCGTCATCCCGACTGATGTCAAAGGCTGACTGGTCTTCATCAAAGCCATAGTAGACTTCTTCTTGGGCCATTTCGTCTTCTGAATACAAGAGGAATTCTGGCGTTTTGTCTAACAATTCTGCTGTTGCTTCTAACAAGTTGTCCAAACCTTGATGCGCCAAACTAGAGATCGGGAAGATCTGTGGCAATTCATCAAACTCATCGTAATTGGACGCCAATTTCTTCTTGAACTCTTTCAAGTTTTCTTGGCTCTCTGGCATATCCATCTTATTTGCCACGATAATCTGAGGTCGCTCCATCAAACGAAGATTATAGGTTTCAAGCTCTTTATTAATTTGAACATAGTCTTCATAAGGGTCGCGTCCTTCACTCGCCGACATATCAATAACATGCAAGATAACACGGGTGCGCTCGATGTGACGAAGGAACTGGGTTCCGAGTCCGACTCCTTGGCTAGCTCCTTCAATCAATCCAGGAAGGTCTGCGACTGCAAACGATTCACCTGATGGCGTCCGAACCATGCCCAAATTTGGAACGATGGTTGTAAAATGATAGGCACCAATTTTTGGTTTGGCTGAAGTAATGACACTAAGAAGGGTTGATTTCCCAACAGAAGGAAAGCCAACCAAACCAACGTCTGCCAAGACCTTGAGTTCTAATTCGAGTTCGCGTTCCTGACCAGGCTCCCCATTCTCAGAAATCTCTGGGGCTGGATTTTTAGGAGTGGCAAAACGAATGTTTCCACGTCCGCCACGGCCACCGTGGGCAACAATGTACTCTTGTCCATTCTCGACTAGGTCCGTAATGACCTTGCCAGTCTCAGCATCTCGGACTGTCGTTCCTTGCGGTACTCGCACATAGAGATCTTCTGCTCCCCGTCCGTGCATCCCTTTGGTCATTCCTTTTTCCCCATTTTGGGCTTTGAAATGCCGGTTATAACGGAAGTCCATCAAGGTACGCAAGCCTTCGTCTACAACGAAGATGACATTGCCACCACGACCTCCATCACCACCCCAAGGTCCGCCATTAGGGACATATTTTTCACGGCGAAAGGCCACCATGCCATCGCCGCCATTTCCAGCCTTGACCTTAATCTTGGCTGTATCTAAAAACATACTCATAAATAGATGATTTCCTTTATTTCTGTGTGCGTCTTAGTAAGAAAGAGCACCAATTGCGGTTGCAAAGATTGCACCAACCGTTACAATCAACATAATCACAATGACCACCATCGTGATCATTTCAAATGGTGTTTTTTTACGTTTTCCGTTATCTCCAAAAGCCACTTCTAATACCTCGATTACTATAAATTCATTAGCCCTATTTTACCACGAAATAGGGGATTTTTCAAATCGAGCCTACACAAAAAGACCAGACAGATGTCTGATCTTTTATGAATAGATTTAGGAATCTTTTCTTACACGTAAAACGCCAACTGATAGAATTGCTAGGAAGACACCCATGACAAGAACCACCGGTGTCATCTTTTCACCTGTACTTGGAAGAACTTTTTTCTTACCAGGTTTTGGAGCTTCTTCTTTAACAGAAGATGAAGATGTTTTCAATAAAGAACTTGATGTAGAGGTTGAGTTCGATGTAGAACCAGAACTCGATGAAGATGATGAACTTGATGATGAACTAGAACTCGTTGAAGATGATGAACTTGATGAAGAACTAGAACTCGTTGAGGAGGTTGAGCTAGGTGTCGGTGGCGTTTGTTCTTTCTCACCCAATCCTTCGCCAGATCCTGTTTCCAATCGCACTTCACGGGTTAAACTACGCGGTGCTGGGAAATTGGTTGCCTTCCATGTTAATGTATTATGGACAATATCACCGACTTTCGTTCCAGGAGCTGCTTTTGTAGAATATTCAATATACATTGGCCAATTGTAATTATCACCAAATTCAATCGTAAAACCAGTGATCTTGCCATCTGCATTCTTATCGAAAACAGCTTTTTTAGTAAAGTTATCCAGAACTGGAAGACTTAGGATGTGAGCTTCGTTCTTGATCCCACCTTCTACAGGAGCATAACGAACAGCGCGTAAGCTCCCTTCAACCAATGTTAAGCCATCTCCGAATTGGTCTTTAATGACCATTCCTCGCAGCATATCTTGGCGAGCATTTAAGAGAATCCGCCATTTGATAATGGTTGGATCAGACTTATCTTGGTAGCCGTATTTCATCTCATAGTCTCCAGCTTCTCCAGCTGTTTTTTCATAATTCAATGAAAAATCTGTATTTCCTAGTTTAAACTGGATTGGAGATGTTTTTGTAACCACTTCTGAGTCTACTTTTACATCAAAATGAAGAGCAACTCGTTTGTTGAGTTGATGAGATGCGAAATAATCATTAAAGGTAACAGTCACTGTTTTCTTAGCTGTATCAACGACAGCTTTTCCTACAGTCTGACCATTTGATTGACCTTCCTCAAGAACATTGAACTCCAGTGCTGTGTAGAGGGCTAATTCTTTTGGCAAACTAAGAGTTAAGGTATCACCAGCTTGAATAGCTTGCGAATCTGGGAAGGTCAAATAAATGCTTGCTGACAATTTTTCATTCGTCAACACCTTGCTCCCATTTGTTAGCGTGTTACCGTCTTTCGTTAGACGTGCTGTCTGTGTATATGATGAGACTTCTGCAGCATGTATTGTTTTAGTCAAACCAGCTGTGAATAGAATCGTTAGCACTAAGGCAAGTGCCCATACAATTTGACGAACCTGTTTCATATATACCTCCTCTGCTCGCCTATTTGCGAGCCATGTTTTTTACAAGGTTAAAGTCCGATTTCTGCTTGAACAACTGCAGCAATGGTATCCACATAGTAGTCTACTTCTTCATGGGTTGGTGCTTCTGCCATCACACGAAGGAGAGGTTCAGTTCCACTTGGACGCACGAGGATGCGGCCATTTCCTGCCATTTCCGCTTCCATTTTTTCAATGATTTCACGAATAGCAGGCACTTCCATCGCCTTGTCTTTCATGCTATTTTCAACCCGGATATTGACCAGTTTTTGTGGATAAATGGTTACTTCAGTAGCCAATTCAGATAATTTCTTGCCGGTTTCTTGCATGATTTTTGTCAATTGAACGCCTGTTAATTGACCATCACCTGTTGTGTTGTAATCCATGATGACTACGTGACCAGATTGTTCACCACCAAGATTGTATCCTGATTTGCGCATCTCTTCGACCACATAACGATCTCCAACAGCTGTGATTTCTTTTTGAATCCCCTTCGCATCCAATGCCTTGTGGAAGCCGAGATTAGACATGACGGTTGTGACGATCGTATTTTTTTCGAGCAAGCCTTTGCTTGAAAGATAAGAACCGATGATGTACATGATCTTATCTCCGTCTACAATCTCTCCATTTTCATCAACAGCAATCAAGCGATCGCTGTCTCCGTCAAAGGCAAGACCAATCGCTGCACCTACTTCTTTCACCTTCTCTTGCAAATGCTCTGGGTGAGTAGAACCAACCCCATCATTGATGTTCAAACCATCTGGGTTTTCACCGATGACGGTCAATTGAGCTCCCAAATCTGCAAAGATTTGACGGGCACTAGTAGAGGCTGCACCATTTGCTGTATCTAAGACTACGTGCATACCCTCGAGTTGGACACCTGTCGATACAAGGAATTCTTGATACTTACGCAAGCCTTCCGGATATTCCATGACCGTTCCTAAACCTTGGGCACTTGGACGTGGAAGCGTATCTTCAGCCGCATCAAGCAAGGCTTCAATTTCAAGTTCGCGATCGTCATCCAATTTGAAACCATCACCACCAAAGAATTTGATGCCATTGTCCAAGGCTGGATTGTGGCTAGCAGAAATCATCACTCCGGCGCTGGCTTTTTCCGTACGAACTAGATAAGCGACACCTGGCGTTGCAATCACACCCAACTTGTAGACGCGAATCCCAACAGATAAGAGACCAGCAATTAAGGCATGCTCCAACATTTCACCAGAAATACGCGTATCACGCCCAACAAATACCAGAGGTGTTTCTTCCTCATGTTGGCTCAAGACATAGCCACCGAAACGGCCTAGTTTAAAAGCCAATTCTGGCGTTAATTCTACATTTGCTTCTCCACGGACACCGTCCGTTCCAAAATATTTACCCATTCTTCATTACCTTTTTTACTTTCTAATTACTTGAACTGGAGGAGGTCGACGACGAACTGCTTGAGCTTGACGTAGACGAGCTACTCTTTGTGGTCACTTGAATCCGTGTTTCACTCGGCTTGACCAGACCTGGTAGAACATTTCCTTGAGCATCTACTGCATTTAAGGAAATAGTTCCGCTATAATTTCCACTAATGATCTCACTGGATGGGAAGACCGCTTGGACATGATCAATGCGACTCAAGGTTTCTTGATCGCTGGTCACTTCTACCTTGGTGGTTTCAAGAGTAATATCCGATACCGTTATTCCATCCACAATTTGATTGTCCGGGATCGTGGCCCTGACCGCAAACGATTTTTTCGCTTTCTTCCCGATTTTTACAGAAACTTTTTGAGGCTCTACGGTTGCGGTCAAACCAGCCGGAAGATCTTCCACAATCAACGGCACTTCAACGGTACCTTCCTTGGCCTTACGAAGATCCGCTACCACGCGAAACTTCCGAGTTCCCGGCTGCATTTCGCTTGCTAGAGCGACCCGGTTTGAACCCTTTAGAAAGACCGTTACCTCTGATGTTAACCCACTGACAAAGTATGTCTTGTCATTGTACTTGGCATCAATTGGAATATTGGTCAAGGTATTGGTGTAGGTCTCTGAGCTCACTTGTCTTGCGCTACTATTATTTTGAAAATTAAAGGAAGACGCATTGATAAATAAGATAAAGGACAATAAGACGGAGGCGAAAACATAAAGAAATTCTTTTTTCGATCTCATTTTGTCACCCTCCCAAATAGACGCTCTTTCCAACTACTCGTTTTATTCTCTTCAGGAACCAAGAAGGCTCTCAATTCCGTCTCAAACTCTTCTAAAGTTAAATCATGACGGAAGGTTCCGTTATAGGTCACAGAGATGCCACCCGTTTCTTCTGATACCACAAATGTAAAAGCATCAGAGACTTCAGACAAGCCAATGGCTGCACGGTGACGCGTTCCAAACTCTTTTGAAATCTCAGTGTTTTCAGTCAAGGGTAGATAAGCACAAGAAACAGCGATTTTGTCATTACGGACAATGACGGCTCCATCATGCAAGGGTGTATTAGGAATGAAGATATTAATCAGCAATTCTCCTGAAATATCTGCATCTAGAGGAATCCCTGTGGAGATATATTCCTGAAGGGTTCTAGCTCCTTGAATGGCTACCAAGGCACCAATCTTACGTGGGCTCATATAAGCTACTGCCTTTACATAGGCCTGCACCATCTTCTCTTCCTGACTGACTTCACTCGTCGTAAAGAATTCTGTCGCCCGACCCAGACGCTCTAAACCAATCCGAATCTCAGGGGAGAATATCACAACCAAGGCGATAACCCCATAGGTAATCACTTGATTGATCAGCCATGAAATAGTCGTAAGACCTAGGAAATTGGCTAAAAATTGCACCAAGAAAAAGATAATAACTCCACGAACCAAAATCATGATCTTGGTCCCGACGATGGCCTTGATCAAAAAATACAACAACCAAGCCACCAGGGCAATATCGATGATATTGATAACAATACTCCACCAATTCGGGAACAAACTGGTCCAAAATTGTGGATTTGTAAACTGTTGAATATTCATATTCTCATACCTACCACTTCTCTAAAAGACATCATCCTATTATAACACGTTTCAACAGATTTTTCTGTAACCTTCTGATGCTTTTTATGATAAAATATGATTTATGAAGATAAATACAACCTTGGGCCTTCTGGCAGGAAAGCTTTCCGGCTCTATTCTAGAAAAAATGGGGCGGGGATCAACCCTACCAGGTAAAGTAGCCCTCAAATTTGATAAAGATATTCTCAGTCAACTGGCAAAAAACTATGAGATTGTTGTGATTACAGGGACAAATGGGAAAACCCTGACCACTGCACTAACAGTTGGCATTCTCCAAGAAGCTTTCGGACCTATTTTAACCAATCCAAGTGGGGCCAATATGATCTCTGGGATTACAACGACCTTCTTACGGGCTAAGCATTCGAAATCAAATCGACCGATTGCGGTACTTGAAATTGACGAGGCCAGCCTCTCTCGGATTTGTGATTATATTAAGCCCAGCCTTTTTGTGGTCACCAATATTTTCCGAGATCAGATGGACCGCTACGGTGAGATCTATACAACTTACCAGATGATTTTGGATGCCATTAACAAGGTCCCAACTGCGACGGTTCTGTTAAATGGAGATAGTCCGCTCTTTAATAGTCAGACCTTGTCCAATCCGATCCAATATTATGGATTTGATACAGACAAATCAGAGCCACAACTAGCCCATTACAATACAGAAGGAATCCTGTGCCCGCATTGCCACAACATCCTCAAGTACAAGCTCAATACCTATGCTAACCTGGGAGATTATATCTGTGAGCACTGTGGTTTCCACCGGCCACCTCTGACCTATGCCGTATCGGACCTCCTCTCTTTAACCCATCGATCTTCCAACTTCCGGATCCAAGGGCAAGATTACCACATCAATATCGGTGGTCTTTACAACATCTACAATGCCTTAGCAGCTGTCTCTGTTGCTGGATTCTTTGGAGTGCAACCTGAAGTGATTAAGCAAGGATTTGATCGCAGTCGCGCTGTCTTTGGTCGCCAGGAAACCTTTAAGATTGGGGATAAAGAATGTACCCTAGTCCTGATCAAAAATCCAGTGGGAGCTACACAGGCTATTGAAATGATCAAACTAGCTCCTTATTCCTTTAGCTTATCAGTCCTCCTTAATGCGAATTATGCAGACGGAATCGATACGAGCTGGATTTGGGATGCTGACTTCGAGCAAATCACCCAAATGGACATTCCAGAGATCAACGCTGGCGGGGTGCGCCACTCTGAGATTGCTCGACGACTTCGGGTCACTGGCTATCCTGCTGACCAAATCACAGAAATGGCTGATTTAAAAGAGGTCTTCCAACGCATCCAGCAACAGGAAACCCCTCACGCTTACATTTTAGCTACCTATACAGCCATGTTAGAATTCCGTGAACTCTTGGCCCAAGAACACCTGATTGAAAAGGAGATGCACTAATGACTTATACTTCCCTAGAATCTTCCGATCAGGCACAGTATCCCTACAGCCTGCGCATTGCCCATCTCTATGGCAATTTAATGAATACCTATGGGGACAATGGAAATATCCTCATGCTCAAGTACGTTGCGGAAAAGCTTGGAGCCCATGTCACTGTTGATATCGTCTCTCTCAAAGACCGGTTCGACCCTGATGCCTACGATATTGCCTTTTTCGGTGGCGGACAAGACTACGAGCAGACCATTGTATCTGAAGACCTACCAGATAAAAAAGAAGACCTAGAACGCTTCATTCATGACGACGGGGTAGTCCTTGCCATCTGTGGTGGCTTTCAGCTTCTAGGCCAATACTACATTGAAGCTTCTGGCAAACGTATTGAGGGACTTGGTATTATGGGCCACTATACGCTCAACCAAGTCAACAACCGCTATATCGGTGATATCAAAATCCATAACGAAGAATTTAACGAAACCTATTATGGTTTTGAGAACCACCAAGGTCGGACCTTCTTGGCTGAGGATGAAAAACCACTGGGCAAGGTCGTCTATGGAAATGGGAACAACAAAGAAGATGGATGCGAAGGGGTTCATTACAAGAACGTCTTTGGCAGCTACTTCCACGGTCCTATCTTGTCCCGAAATGCCAATTTGGCCTATCGCCTAGTGAGCACTGCTTTAAAAAATAAATATGGCAAGGACCTTTCCCTACCGGCTTATGAGGAGATTCTAAGCCTAGAGCAGCCGGAAGAATACGCTGATGTGAAAAGCAAGGCCCCTGCTGAACAATAAGGAGATAATGATGAACAAAAATAATCTACACTACATTGCTTTATTACTTTTAATTTTATTGATTGCTGGTATTTCCCTTGCAAACATGCAATCGGTTACCGTAAATTTCCTCTTGGTCCAATTTAAATTGCCTTTGATCATTCTGATCTTGCTCTGTGTCCTCTTAGGTGCATTCGTCATGAATTTGATTAATTTTTCAAAGGGCTTCTCCCTAAAAAGAGAACTCAAGAGCACTCAAAAACAACTGGAAAAAGCAAAGAAATAAATCAAGACAGAAGAAAAAGAAAACAACTAAAAAGCACCGGTCGGTGCTTTTTTCATGCTGATGTACTTTCTTTTGCTTGTAATTTCTTGGCGACTACTTGAGCTAGGAGTGAAAAGAGGATGACACCAGCTCCTATCAGGAGAAAAGATTCTACTCGGACACTTGGTAACCAGGTCATCAATCCTTTAGCCACAGGCATAAAGAGAATGGCCAATGTAAAAATGGTGCTTAAGACCCGTCCCAGATAGTCTCCTTCTACCTTTGTTTGAACCTGGGTAAAAAAGTGGATGTTAAAAATTGTCATAAAGAGTTCACAGACCAAATTTCCAGAAAAGGAGAGAAAATGCGGAAGGGGCAAGCCCATCATGAAGACTCCTACTCCTGTTAAAATCAATAAGAAGAGAAGCATCTTCATGCTTGATTTAAATTTATTAGCAATCAAAGCTCCGATGATAGAGCCGATAGCGCCCAAGGTTAAGATGGTCGCATAGGCTCCTTTGACCCCGTAAAGGCGATTCGAAAATGGGAGCAAAAACTCAAAAGCCGCAAAAAAGAAATTGACGCTAGACGCGACCAAGAGGAGAAAGAAAATTTCTTTCTGATGCCAGATGTAATCTAGTCCATCTTTCATATCCGAAAAAATATCTTTTCCCGTAAATTTTTTCTTCTCTTGAACCTTAGCTTCTTCATTCGGAAGAAATGCCACCAGAACGAAGGCGATGAAAAAAGTTAGCGAGTCCAGCAAGAGGGTCGCGTGGAGACTGGCAAATTGTAAAACAAGGAAAGAGAACACAGGAGAGCTGACACCAACAACCTGTAAGACCAACTCCAAGTGGGCATTATAGGTCACAATCTCGTCTTTCTCTACAACTTCTGTGATAATAGCTTTATTGGCAGTTCTAGAAAAAGCGAAGGCAATGGCCTGGACAATATTGGCAAAAATCAAGGCTGCAATCATCAAGCTATCATTTGTGATAAAAGAAATTCCCAAACAAAGGAGACCACAAACCAAGTCGGTCGTCATCAAAATCTTGCGACGGGAAAAACGGTCTGAGATCACGCCACCAAATGGATTGACTAGAATGGAGGTGACAAGTTCAGAAATCTGATAAATCCCTAATACCGTCTTTCCCACCGTCCCCATCGAAGCCAGCCAAACACTGTTCCCATAGTCATAGAGCATATTTCCCATTCGATTGATCGCTCCACGAGCAATTAATTGAACTGCATGTCGATTCATAAAAAAACTCCTTCATTTTCTGAAACTATTGTATCAGTTCATGAAAGAGGTTTACATTTTGTCCCCTATTTGGGAAAAATAATGGTTTACAATTTTATCAAAAGATCCCTACTGTTCTTTTGATTGAAGCTGCTTAGCTACTAGCTGAGCCAAGAGTGAAAAGAGAATAACTCCAGCTCCAATAAAAAGAAATGATTCCATGCGGACACTTGGTAACCAAGTCATCAACCCTTTGGCGATGGGCATAAAGAGAACAGCCAAGGTATAAATTGTGCTCAAGACTCTCCCCAGATAATCATCTTCCACCTTGGTTTGTACTTGGGTAAAAACGTGGATGTCGAAAATGGTCACAAAAAATTCACAGACCAGATTTCCTGAAAAGGAAAGATAAGGTGGAAGGGGCAGGCCCATTATGAACACTCCTATCCCTGCCATAATCAGAAAAAACAGGAGAATTCTCATACTTGATTTCATTTTATTGGCAACAAGTGCTCCTAGAATAGATCCAATAGCTCCCAGCGTTAAAATGGTCGCATAAGCCCCCTTGCCCCCGTAGAGTCGATTGGAAAATGGAAGTAAAAACTCAAAAGCTGCAAAAAAGAAATTGACGCTAGAAGCCACTAATAAGAGAAAGAAAATCTCTTTCTGATGCCAGATATAGTCTAACCCATCCTTGATATCAGAAAAAATATCTTTCCCGGTAAACTGTTTCCTCTCTTGCACCTTAGCTTCTTCTTTCGGAAGGAAAGCCACTAGGACAAAGGCAATGAAAAAGGTCAGCGCATCTAATAAGAGGGTCATATGAAGACTGGCAAATTGTAGAACTAGGAAAGAAAAAACAGGTGAACAGACACTAATAACCTGTAAGACTAACTCCAAGTGGGCGTTATAGGTCACAATCTCGTCTTTCTCTACTACCTCGGTAATAATGGCTTTATTGGCAGGTCGAGAAAAACCAAAGGCAATGGCCTGAACAATATTGGCAAAAATAAGAGCCGCAATCATCAAGCTATCATTTGTGATAAAAGAAATCGCCAAACAAAGGAGTCCACAAACCAGGTCGGTCGTCATCAAAATCTTGCGACGAGAAAAACGGTCTGAAATCACTCCTCCAAAAGGATTCACGAGAATCCCTGTCACTAACTCAGAAATCTGATAGATCCCTAATACCGTCTTTCCTATAGTCCCCATCGAGGCCAGCCAGACACTATTCCCATAATCATAGAGCATATTTCCAATTTTGTTAATAGCTCCACGACTAATTAATTGGACCGCATGTCGGTTCATAAAATCTCCTTTATCACTGTCCTATTTAGAACATTCATTTTTTACAAATTTATCAAAGTGTTCTTGATAATAGGCCACCTGCTCTGGCAGTCCCAGCACATCAAAAATGTGCATGGCTTCCTGCATTTGCTGCCGCCCTTCTTCTGTTTGCCCCTTCTGATAGAGGGCAAATCCTTTGAGATAATGAAAGACATTGCGTTCGTAGAGCTTGATGCTCTTGCCGATAATCTTTTCTACATAGGCTTCAAAATAGCTGGCGTTTTCAAAAGAACGATGTTCTAAACAATGTTGGTAGCAATTCAGGGCTAGAATCAAGACCAGTTTGCGATGGCGACCAATTTCTTTGTAGAAATCTTCACGCTCCATCACTTCTCTCCCAAGCCGTGTGACATAGTCCACCTCATAAAAGCTGTAGAGATTGCCAAAGAGGATCAATTCATACATGGTCCACTCTTCCGTTTGAAAGAGGTAATCCGCCACCTTATCCAGATCACGCTGCTTCATGGTGTAGCTGGCATCTCTCTGGCAAATCAGCCCTTGTAGCAGGATCCAGTTCAGCTCAAAATAGAGAGGATTGGTCGAACTCTTGGCTTTTTCAAGTTGTTCTCTTTGAAGCTTTTTAAAACCTGCAATATCATTTGAGTAGTAAAGCGGAATAATCTGAGCCATCAAAGCGACATGCTCATGGTGTTGAAAATTTCTGGCCTTATCCATAAAATTCTCAATCGTCACATGGATATTGTCCAAAATGTCAAAGAAGCGCGAAGCAGCCAGATCCGACTCCCCCAATTCAAAACGGGATAATTGGGAAGTCGAGCAAGCTTCTCCTGCAGCTTCTTTTAACGAATAATTTTTACTGATTCGAAATTCACGAAAAACTTTTCCTAAATTTTCCATCTATTCCACCTGCTCTGACAGTTCTGCCCACTCTTCCATGACTGCTTCCTGCTGGACAGTTAGTTGATCCAGCTCGCTTTGCAGTTGAACCAAGTCAGCTGCATCGTTGGTGCTATGCATGGTTTCGGTGATGTCTTGGATTTTTTGATCCAGCTCTTCCATCTCCGCTTCCAATTGCTCAATGCGACGAGTGATTTTCCGGAGTTCCTTTTGGTTTTGCTTTTGCAGATGATAATCATTACTTGCTACTTCTTCCATCGAAGAAACAGGCACAGCTTCTGCTTGCGCTGCAGCAAGAGCCTCTAACTCTGCTTTTTTCTCCAGATAATAGTCGTAGTCTCCTAGATAAAGAGTTGAGCCCTCTTCTGAGAGTTCCAAGACTTGTGTGGCCACCCGGTTGATAAAGTAACGGTCGTGACTGACAAAGAGCAAGGTCCCATCAAAATCAATCAAGGCATTTTCCAGCACTTCCTTGCTATCGATATCCAAGTGGTTGGTCGGCTCATCGAGAATCAAGAAATTGTTATTTTCCATGGATAGTTTAGCCAAGAGCAAGCGGGCCCGCTCTCCACCCGACAGCATGCCGACGGTTTTCTTGACATCATCCCCAGAGAAAAGAAAGGCTCCCAGGCGATTGCGAATTTCCACTTCTGGCGTCAGTTTAAAGTCATTCCAGAGCTCATCCAAGACACTGTTGTGAGGCGTTAGTTTACTTTGGGTCTGATCATAGTAACCCACCTCGACATTGGCTCCAAAACGAGCTTCACCCTTGATAAAAGGAATCTGTCCGACGATGGACTTGATTAAGGTCGATTTCCCGATCCCATTTGGTCCCACAATAGCGACCGCATTCATCTTGCGGATATCCAGATTGATGGGCTCTGACAGGATTTGATCGTCATAGCCGACGGCTGCCTCTTCTACTGTCAGGACGACATTTCCCGAAGTCTTATCGGCATGGAAGGTCATATGGGCAGACTTGGTCCCAGCTTCTGGCTTGTCCAGGCGCTCCATTTTTTCCAACTGCTTGCGCCGAGACTGGGCCCGCTTGGTAGTCGAAGCCCGCACCAAATTGCGATTAACAAAGTCTTCCAGAGCAGCTATTTCTTTTTGTTGCTTCTCGTAGTTCTTGGCTTCGGTCAGCAGTTTTTGCTCCTTTTGCTCCACAAAACTAGAGTAATTACCGACATAGCGGTCCAAGGAATGCTTGGTCAGGTCCAAGGTAATGGTTGCGACCTTATCCAGGAAATACCGGTCGTGGCTGACAATGAGAAGAGCTCCGCTATAATTAACCAAGTAATTTTCCAACCAGGCGATGGTCTCAATATCCAAGTGGTTGGTTGGCTCGTCCAGTACCAAGAGATTTGGTTTTTCTAAGAGCATCTTGGCCAGAGCGAGACGGGTATTTTGCCCACCAGACAGCTCTTCAATCTTCATCTGCCACATGGACTCATCGAACTTGAAGCCGTTGAGAATCGCACGGATATCTGCCTCATAGGTGAAGCCACCAGCCTGACGGAATTCTTCCGAGAGACGGTCATAGTCCTGCATGAGTTTTTCTAAGTCAGCCCCAGTTTTTTCCCCCATCTCAAGTTCCATCTGGCGCAAAGTTTTCTCCGTTTTACGGAGATCGTCAAAGACGTGGAGCATCTCATCGTAGATAGTATTGGACGACTCAAAGCGACTATCCTGGGCTAAATAAGAGAGAGAAAGGTCGCGCTTTTTATTGATTTCCCCAGAAGTTGGTTCTTCTTCCCCCACCAAGATTTTCAAGAGCGTAGACTTACCTGCTCCGTTCTTTCCGACCAGGGCAATCCGGTCTCGTTCATCCACCTGCAGGCTGATATTATCAAAAAGAACCTCCCCTGCAAAAGAGCGTTCAATTTTGTTGGCTTGTAAAATAATCATGTCCTTATTTTACTATCTTTTTTCATATTAAACAAGGAAAGACGAGCCATCAAAAAAATCCTGAGCCCTTGGGGCCCAGAACTTTTCAATGATAAATTGTATTTTATTCTTCCTTGTACAATTGTCGGACTGCTTCCACATCTGTATCCTGGATACTGTAGAAGGAGCCAGCCGGTTGCATGACCGATTCTCCATCAGTGTGGTCCAGCCCAATCGCATGGCCTAGCTCATGCTCAGCTGTATTGACAATTCGATCATAACTATAGTTATAGACATAATTTAAAAGATAATGGCGATTGAGACGCACTGTGATGTGGGTGAAGCGGTTGGTTAAGAGGTTGGTCTGAGAGGCAGTCTCTCCAGCAGCAGAAACCGATGCGTTATCCATTTCCGTCAAGACCACATTAGCCTCTTTTTCATTTGTAACCAGCTTGAAGGTAAAGGCGCCTGTTTGGTTCCAAGCCTCAATAGCATCCCGATAAGCTTTTACAAAAGTTTGACTGATATTGGGATCCAGGTAGACCGTAGCTTCCGCTTTTTCCCAGCGAGCGCCACTATGCTCATGATTGTCCGTCTGCGTGGTCTGTGAGCTAGGTGTCATTCCAAACCGCGATGCAAAGCCCTGATCACCAAATAAATTGCCAACCTGATAGACAACCTTTTGGGCAGCTCGTCCAAATCCATCCATACCAGAACTAGGAGAATCTGTGAAATAGATGATCCCCACTAGGACGAGAAAACTGATGGCAATGGTCCAGAAAAATCCCCAAAAAAGACTCCAAGCCATGCGAAGGATTCCTCTGAAAAATCGAAAAATGGTTCTCATACATTCTCCTTTCTCTTAAAGAAGGTATGCAATTGTAACACCCCATTCTTAAAAATAACTTAAATAGCCATGCTTTCTGGCTTATTAATGAACGGTTACTTTTCCTGTCTGGTAATCCAGGCTAATACCACTTTGAACATTGGGAACAAAGACATTGAACTCAAGGGTCCCATCACTCGATTTGGCTTCGATCTGTGATCCTAATGGAATCAGATCTTCTGGATGGTTGTAGATCAAGGTCACCCGATAGCGGATCCGCTTGTTCTTATCCAGTGCTTTTCGGACCAAGGTCTCATAATAGTTTTGACCGGTGGAATGAGGATCATTGGCTTGATTGGACCAAGCCGTTTGTACAGCGATATTTTTTGGATTGCTAGTCGAAGCATCGAAACCTTTGAGATTGCCGATCAAGGCGTAGCCCAATAGGTGGCCCCGATCCACAGCATGGTCATACTCGCCTGACAGATGATGTACCTGATGCCAACCTGCTGGTTTCCAATCGGTTAGGCCACTACCTGTTGCATCTCGATCTCTGTACTGGCGAGTCGCTTTGGTCATGATGGCATTGGCAACCGTCGGCACAGTCCTTCCATTGACTTCTTTTGTCTTGTTATCGGCATAAGGTTGACTAGCCACGCTGGCATCCAGATCTGTACGATTTCCCTTAACTACAAAAGCTCCAGCGCCATTCCATTCCAAGTCATTTCCTAATTGTGAACGGGCAGATTTCGTTAGTACCGAGCTAGCTAACTCTTTACTAGGTGTTTCTTGTTGGCTACTAGTCACCACCGAAACAACCTGATCTGTCGCTTCTTTTACCGTCGGTTGATTGAAATAATAGCCCCCAATAGCTAGGGCCGTTGCCACCACAAAACCGGCTAGGGTTTGTTTGGTTCGTTTTGTGAATACTTGTTTTGTCATGCCTCTCTCCAAAAAAGAGCAGCGCTAGATGGGTCATTGACTCGATTCGCTGCTCTCCTTTTTACTCAATTTTAGTTAAAAGATTATTTGCCTGTTAGCTTTCCAATGATCTCTGACCAAGTGTCCGGAGAGAGAATGGACCATGGATTTTTTCCATCTCCAATCACTCCATAGCCAATGACCAAACCAACTGCAAAAATGATGATTCCAATCACAGCCAACAGGAGGACAATTCCTAGCTGTTTTCCAACATAGCGAAGATTAGTTTTCATCGTCTTCTTCCTCTACACGTTTCACGTCTGCACCTAGTGCCACCAATTTCTCATGGAATTGATAATAACCACGGTCTAAGTGACTTAATTTGCTGACTTTCGTTTCTCCTTCTGCTACCAAGCCCATCAAGACCAAGGTTGCACTTGCTCGTAAATCGGTCGACATGACCTCTGCACCTTGGAAGCTTTCCCCTCCAACGATACGAGCTGTATCCCGCATAATATCCGAGTGAACGCCCATCCGACGCATTTCTTCCAAATGCTGGAAGCGATTCTCAAAGACCGTTTCAATCATGGTAGACTCACCTTTAGCCATGGCCATCAAGGCTGTGAATTGAGCCTGCATATCGGTTGGGAATCCTGGGTAGGGAAGAGTTTTAACGGTCACTGGACGGAGCTTACTGATATCCGATTGAATCCGAATTCCATTTTCTTCTTCGGTTACCGTTACACCCATCTCCTGCATCTTAGATAGAAGCGGACGGTTGTGTTCCCAAATGGCATCTTCGATCAAGACATCTCCACCAGTCATGGCTGCCCCAATCATAAAGGTTCCAGCTTCGATGCGGTCTTGCACAACATTGTGGTTTGCACCATGCAAGCTCTCCACACCAACAATGGTCAAGGTCTCAGTTCCTGCCCCCTTGACATTAGCTCCCATTTTATTCAGCAAGAGAGCTAGGTCAACAATTTCAGGTTCTCGAGCTGCATTTTCAATCACAGTGACTCCATCTGCCAAGGTTGCGGCCATCATAATATTTTGTGTCGCACCTACTGATGGGAAGTCCATATAGATGTGTGCACCCTTGAGACGATCTGCTTTTGCTTCAATATAGCCGGCCGTTTGGGTAATTTCAGCCCCCATAGCTTCCAGACCTTTCAGGTGGAGGTCAATCGGACGACTCCCAATCGTACAGCCTCCAGGCATGGAAACTTTGGCATGGCCATTGCGTGCCAAGACAGGACCCAAGACAACGATAGAAGCCCGCATCTTACTCACATATTTATAAGGCGCTTCCTCAGACAATTTCTCTCGTGCATCTACGACAACCGTATTGTCTTCTTCATTGAAGGTTACTTGTGCATTCAACCCACGAACAACATTGTTCATTGTAAAGACATCTGATAAAACAGGTACATTTTTCAAGGTTGTCACGCCCTCGCTTGCTAGAACTGTTGCAGCAAGAAGCGGAAGGACAGCGTTTTTTGCTCCTTCGATTTTGACAGTTCCAACTAGTCGATTATTTCCACCATTAACGATTATTTTTTCCATACGGGATTGTTCTCCAATTTCTTAAAGTCACGACTTCTATCATACCATATTTTTGATAAAATGTGGCTAGAATTGGCCAATAAAAATCTGCCGACTCATCTCATACACGCTGATAAAAAATGAGCTGGCTAGATAGCCGATTCCAATGCTGAGCATCAAGATCAAAAAACGGATTTTAACAGCATTTTCAGTACTTACTTTTAAAAACTTTTCCCATTGAACTAGGTTCAACAATAGGTAATAGGCAAAAAAGATAAACAATAAATGGCTTGAAAAGTTAAAAATCATTTGGATCATACAGCTATTATACCATATTTGATTCTCACTTTCTTCTTTTGATTCTCACTCAACAAAAATAAGGCGAGGACAAGACCTCTACCTTATTTTTTTATATGTTATAAACGATTTCCGACATTAATCCGGTTAATGGCGCGTTGAAGAGCAATTTTAGCACGACGTTCCATATCAACCGAATGCTGATCTTTGGCTTCTTCAAGGGCCTTTTCCGCACGCAATTTTGCACGCTCAGCCCGGCTAATATCAATGTCTCGGGCGCGTTCAGCTGAATCCGCTACAATGGTAATGACATTATCAACTACTTCGATAATCCCACCATTGACTGCAATCCAATCAATATGTTTGTCATCGTCGACACGACGAACCTTTACTTGGTCTACAGCCAAAACCGCAATGGTATTGATATGATGAGGTAAAATCCCTAATTCACCATCAATTGTCTTGACAGATACAAATGCGGCATGATGATCATAAACCAGTCCATCCGGTGTAACGATTTGGACGTTCATTTGACTCATCTTTCACCTCTTCTTAGAATCCCATTTTTTCAGCTTTGGCGATCACATCTTCGATCGATCCAACACCACGGAAGGCATCTTCAGGAAGATGGTCATATTTCCCATCCAAAATTTCTTTAAAGCCACGAACAGTTTCTCCAACTGGTACATAAGAACCAGGTTGACCTGTAAATTGTTCCGCAACGTTGAAGTTTTGTGACAAGAAGAATTGGATCCGGCGAGCACGAGCAACCAAGGTCTTTTCTTCGTCAGACAATTCATCCATCCCCAAGATAGCAATGATATCTTGCAATTCATGGTAACGTTGAAGGACGCGTTTGACTTCAGAAGCTACTGCATAGTGTTCTTCTCCTACGATTTCTGGAGAAAGGGCACGTGAGCTTGATGCCAATGGATCCACCGCAGGGTAGATCCCCAATTGTACCAATTTACGTTCCAAGTTGGTGGTTGAATCCAAGTGAGCAAAAGCGGTTGCTGGCGCTGGGTCTGTATAGTCATCGGCTGGCACATAGATGGCTTGGATGGATGTAACAGAACCTTTCTTCGTTGACGTAATCCGTTCTTGCAATTGCCCCATTTCAGTTGCCAAAGTAGGTTGGTAACCAACGGCTGATGGCATCCGTCCCAAAAGGGCTGATACTTCAGATCCGGCTTGGGTGAAACGGAAGATATTGTCGATAAACAAGAGAACGTCCTGACCTTCGACATCACGGAAGTATTCCGCAATGGTCAAACCAGTCAAAGCAACACGCATCCGTGCTCCAGGTGGCTCATTCATTTGTCCAAAGACCATGGCTGTTTTTTCAATAACGCCAGATTCTTTCATTTCCCAGTAAAGGTCATTCCCTTCACGTGTCCGTTCCCCAACACCGGTAAATACAGAAATCCCACCGTGTTCTTGGGCAATATTATGGATTAATTCTTGAATCAAGACGGTCTTCCCAACTCCGGCACCACCGAAGAGTCCGACCTTCCCACCTTTCAAATAAGGGGCTAAGAGGTCAATAACCTTGATCCCTGTTTCAAGAATTTCTTCTGAAGTAGAGAGCTCGTCAAAGGATGGAGCTTTTTTGTGGATGGAGTCACGAGGAGCATCCTCAGGAAAAGGTTGATCCAAGTCAATGGTATCTCCAAGAACATTGAAGACACGTCCCAAGGTTTCTTTTCCGACAGGAACAGAGATTGGACGACCTGTGTCCAAGACTTCCATTCCACGTGTTAAACCATCAGTTGATTCCATGGCGATGGTCCGTACGACCCCATCACCAAGTTCCAAAGCTACTTCAAGAACGACTTTTGATTTTTGTTGGTCATTTTTATAGACTACAAGCGCATTATTGATCTCAGGAAGTTTATCTCCAACGGAAAAGGCAACGTCTACGACGGGACCTACGACCTGAGAAATTTTGCCTAAACTCATGTCATTCTCCTATTCTAAGTAATTTCTACTGCTCAAAAGTTCTCTTTCGAGCATCTGTTTTTTTTATATAAAATTGTATCCGACAACTATTCAAGGGCGCTAGCACCAGCAACGATTTCGGTAATTTCTTGCGTAATCGCTGCTTGACGAGCACGGTTGTATTGAATCGTTAATTCATCAATGACTTTCTTGGCATTGTCTGTTGCAGTTTGCATGGCCATCATCCCCGCAGCATTTTCAGCTGTTTTAGCATCAATAATGGCACCATAGATCATGCTTTCAGCAAATTGAGGGAGCAATTGATCCAAAATAGCATCTCGACTAGATTCCAATTCTAGATTCAATACATAATCCTCATCTGCTTCATTGGGGTCCAAATCAATAATTGGAAGCATCTGTTCCACCCGCATTTGGCTAGTCAAACTGTTGACGTGATGGTTGTAACAGACGTACAACTCATCAAACAAGCCTTCCTGATACATTTGGACTGTTTTCGAAATGATCGTACGAACTTCCTTAAAGCTAGGTTGATCAGGCAAACCACGCAATTCATAAACCGGCTGAATCCCACGGGCACGGAAGAAATCCGCCCCGACACTTCCAATACAGATCACTTCAAAGTCATCTCCAGTTGGATGATATTCTGCCTTCATTTCCATCATGGTTTTAAGGATGGAGGCATTGTAGCCTCCGACCAAACCACGATCGGATGTAATCACGATATAAGCTGTCTTTTTTACCGGCCGACTCACCAACATGGGATGGGACTTAGCATTTTCTGTTTCATGTCCATGGAGCAAGTCTGTTAGTAACTTACGTACCTTAGCAGCATAAACCTGAAAATCCTTGGCTGCTTGCTCCGATTTTCCGAGTTTAGCAGCAGACACCATCTGCATGGCATTGGTAATTTGACTGGTATTTTTAGTGGATGCAATTTTATTTTTTATATCATTTAATGAAACTGCCATCTTCCACTCCTATTTCTATTTGAAATTTGACTGGTTGACAAATTCTGTAAGGGCTGCATCCAGTTCTTCTTCTGCTGGAAGATCATGTGTTGAACGAATCGTCTCAAAGATTTGATCATAATGTGCTTCAAAGTAATCAAACAACTCTTCTTGGAAACGAAGAATGTCGTCTACTGGAACACTATCTAAGAAACCATGAGTCAAGGCGTACAAGATCACGACTTGTTTTTCAACTGTCAATGGTTCATGAACGGGTTGTTTCAAGACTTCAACTGTTCGGCGACCACGGTTCAATTTCGCTTGAGTCGCAGCATCCAAGTCACTACCAAATTTCGTGAAGGCTTCCAATTCACGATATGAAGCAAGGTCGATACGAAGGGTACCCGCAACTTTCTTCATAGCCTTGATTTGGGCAGATCCACCAACCCGGGATACAGAAGAACCTGCATCAATGGCTGGACGAATACCAGCATTGAACAAACTATCTTGCAAGAAGATTTGTCCGTCTGTGATCGAAATCACGTTGGTTGCGATATAAGCAGAAATATCTCCTGCTTGGGTTTCAATGATTGGAAGAGCTGTAATAGAACCCCCACCCAATTCATCTGAAACTTTAGCTGAACGTTCCAACAAACGGCTGTGAAGATAGAAGACATCCCCTGGGAAGGCTTCACGTCCTGGTGGACGACGGAGAAGAAGGGACAATTCACGGTAGGCTACGGCTTGTTTTGACAAATCATCATAGACGATCAAAACATGTTTACCGTTATACATGAACTCTTCTGCCATAGCAACCCCAGCATAAGGTGCCAAGTAAAGCAATGGAGACGGTTGAGAAGCCGAAGCAGTTACCACAATCGTATAATCCATAGCTCCGTATTTACGGAGAGTTTCTACTTGCGTACGAACTGTTGATTCTTTTTGACCAATCGCCACATAGATACAGATCATGTCTTGACCCTTTTGGTTCAAAATGGTATCGATGGCAATCGAAGTTTTCCCTGTTTGACGGTCCCCGATGATCAATTCCCGTTGACCGCGTCCAATTGGAACAAGGGCATCAATGGCTTTCAAACCAGTTTGTAGAGGTTCTGAGACAGATTTCCGTTGCATAACACCAGGAGCTGGCGTTTCAACTGGACGGAATTTATCTGTCACAATCTCACCCAAACCATCCACTGGTTGGCCAAGTGGGTTGACAACACGACCAATCAAGGCATCTCCTGCAGGGACTTCCATGATTTTACCTGTACGACGGACAGAGTCTCCTTCACGAATATCCGTGAAATCACCCAAAATGATGATCCCGACATCCGTTGTTTCCAAGTTTTGAGCCATCCCGTATGAGCCATTTTCAAAGATCAATAGCTCACCACTCATGGCGTTTTCAAGACCATGAGCACGGGCAATCCCGTCACCAATGTAGGTTACAACACCTGTCTCAGTGACGTCAAAGTTTGGCTTGAAATTTTCAATTTGTTGCTTAATTAAAGCGCTGATTTCTTGTGCGTTAATCGCCAAAATTCACACCACTTTCTATTTCAATTTAGATTTTATGACTTGCAATTGGTGTTTGAGACTGGTATCCAATGTTTTATGATTGGCTGTCACGACAAAACCACCAATTAGATCTGGATCGATCTTTTGTTGGATTGAGCGAACTTGAATCCCAAATTTTCTTTCGATAATGGGTACCAATTTTTGCTCTTGAACAGGATCCAAGGCTGTAGCTGTCGTAACCGTCACGACAAAAGCATTACTCAGTCGTTGGATCTGATCTAAACAAATCGTTACAATGTCATAAAATAAGGCTTCACGATGATTGAGAATAACCACTTCAATCAAATGGTCGAGTAATTGTGAATCCGAGGGTTGAAAAAGTCGTAGACTTTTTGCTTTCTCTTCATCCTCTACACCGATATGAGCTAAGAAGTTAGCAAGTCCCGTTTCCTCAAAAATACCCTTGATTTGGGTTAATTTTTCAAAGACCAGGTCTTGTTCTCCTTTTTCAAAGACCAATTGAACAAAAGGCTGGGTATATTTCTCAATCACCATCAGTTGCTTTTTGTCCATTAGGCTTCTCCTAATTCATCAAGATAGCGATCGATCAGTTGGCGTTGACCTTCAGCATCCAGCTGTTGGCTCAACAATTTGCTGGCAAGATTGACAGTGAGATCTGCCACATCGCCTTTGATACTGTTCAATGCTTCTTCTTTGTTATGCGCAATTTCTTGTTGCGCTTTTTCTTTCAAACGTACTGCTTCTTGAGTGGCTTCTGAAAGGATCTGAGATTTGTTCTTTTCTGCAGTTTCCTTTGCATTTTCGACGATAGACGCTGCTTCTTTGCGGCTACCTGCCAACTCTTCTTCACGTTTATTTGCTAGTTCCTCAGCTTTTTGACGAGCTGATTCTGCTCCATCAATATCATCTGTAATCTTTTTGGCACGCGCTTCTAAAATTCCATTGATATTGTTCCATGCAAATTTCTTTATTAAAAAGATTAATAATAGGAAGGAACCAGCAATGAGAATAAAGTTACCAATAATTTCACTCATTGATACATGCATTCTTCTACTCCTCCTCTACTTACTCTTCGCCATTAATTTTCTTACCAATATAGATTGATGACAACATGGTAAACACATAGGCTTGGATACATGAAATGAAAATCGAAAACGCTGTCCACGCCATGCTTCCAATAAAGGCAAATGGATACCAATAAACAGCTTGATGCGACAAAGTCACAAGCAAGCTTGCTAGTACCTCACCCGCAAAGATATTTCCGAAGATCCGAAGAGCCAAGGAGGCAAAGTTCGTTAATTCTTCCAAAATATTCATGGGGGTCATAAATCCAGGTGTCACAAAAGCCTTTAAATATTCCTTCACACCACGTCGGCGAATTCCTTCTACATGGGCGATTAAGGTGATCAAAAATGAAAAGGCAAAGTCATAACCCAGGTTAGCGGTTGGTGATGTCCACAAATTGTAACCATTGGTCGTTTCGATTTTAGCCATCAATCCAATGTTATTGGCCACTAAAAGAAATAGGAAAAGAACAAACAAGAACAAGGAATAGTCCTTTATATAATGTTCCCCAATATTTCCTTTGGTGAAACCTACGACAAAGTCATATGCGTATTCCAGCACATTTTGTTTGCCCTTTGGTCGGATCGTCATTTTACGGCTGGCCCAATAAATAAAGCCAAAAACCACCAAAACAGCAATCAAGGTCATAGCAAGTAGGGTCAAATTAAAAGTTACAGGTCCAAGAGTGATCGTTGGATTGATACTTTCTTCCAAGGTTTGACACCTCCTTTTCTAAAACAGAAGCGTCTATTTGATAATAAAGGCCATAACCAAAGTAACGAAGAAAGTACCTTCGACAAAGGCAACACCAAGGATCAAAAGGCTACGCAATTGGCCAATAATTTCTGGTTGACGAGATGCAGATTTTAACAAACTGCTCATCATCAAACCTTCTGCAAGTGACACACCAAAGCAGGCTAAACAAAGACCTAAAAATGTTAAATTCATGATGAATTCTCCTTTTATAAATTTTACCTCCTTAGTTTACTCCTAAAAGATATAATAGTCAAATATTTCATAGAAAAGAAAGCGTTTTTGTTAAATTACGTTATTTTTTTAATATGATAAATTTTCCGATCTACGATTGATTCCTTTTAATTTTTAGACACTTTGTACACCTCTATTCATTTTTTCTTCTAAAAAACTCTCACCTGCTCAGCAGATGAGAGAATTCAATTATTTAAAGATAGACGTTTTAAAACTATCAGTTTGTTGCAGCAATTTCTTAAAGATTTTTTCTTTCAATGCAACCGTATTGTCAAATTTAACAGCACCATTCTTCAAGCTGGCCTGATCTTTTTCAACTGCAGTAGCGAAAGCTTGTTTCAAGTCATCATAAGTGCTGTAAATAGTGCCATCCACTTCAATAGCCTGAAGTCCATTTTTGGCACTGGTTACCACTTCATTGAAGTAGGCTTTCTTCCAGTCTTCAAGGGTACTGAATTTCCCATCAGAAATCTTTTGAATAATGTAATCATCCCCTAGAGTCGCATGACCTGCTTGTTTGGACTCTTGTTTATACTTGTTTGAAGCATAACCCAGGAATCCTTTTTCATAGCCATAGTAACCCCAGAGTCTGAAGGTATTGTGTTTGAAGGACATGGCTCCAGGAGCCCCTTCACTGGTGTTCCCACCATAGATCCCTGTCATCATCGGTACCGTCACATAGGCTGAGCCAAAGTCAGATGGATTATAGACTCCATTTCCAGGACCACGATTGGTCATGAAGTTGTTGGTGATGAGATCATCTACTGAATGTAAGGTGATGGCTTTTTCCTCATCGCTCAAAGGACGTACCTTATCAAATTGATTCTTGGTGTTAGCCCCTCGGTATTGTTTATCAACCTTCTTGAACCATGCATTGTTCAAGTCTTGACTGCCTTTGTTGAGGACAGCTTCTCCTTCTAGGTAATCCAGAAGCATGAGGGTATCATTATAGCCTTTCATATACCGATCGATGTCCTCACGTGAGGTGAGGTCATTCGGATTGGTATTGTACCATTGGTTTCCATCATTTGGACGTTCATAGGCCATGTTGATACCTAAGGCCTTGTATTCCCCATTTGGATTGGATACAGATGGTGTTTGGAGCATTCCTTGGGCAAAGGCTTCGATATCAGTTCCTTCGCGATGTCTCCAACCACCTAAATAAACCATCCGGTCATTGACGTGCGTCGTTTCATGCGTGAAGGCAGAGACCCCAAAGTCACTGATCATATCGGTCACCATGAAGAAGACAGAATCGTCTTTATATGGATTTCCGTAAATTCGCGCCACTGCTCCCATCCGCCAATCTGTCGCATGGTAACGATCGGTTGGACCATACAATTCACGGATTGGAGCCACATCTTTACCACTGTTGGTGTGGCCATAACGGTCTGTACTAATACCCTTGTAGTTTTGGTTATCAAGGACAGGGGTCGGAACCATATTATTGCTCTTCAAGAGTTGATTGCGAACCTTATCTGTTGCTAGACGTGACCAGAAATCTAGGTAATTCTGTTGTCCTTTAGCGACCTTATCAATTTCGGTTTTGAAGGCATTCCGCTTTGCTACCGTGTTCTTACCATATTTCTCGAAGGAACTATAGGCCATGGTATTGTAAGTTGAAATCAAGAACATATGAGCATCTTTTAAGTTCAAGAGTGGCAAGATCATTTTACCGTGAACATCATTGTTTAAGCCCTCATAGGCTCTATGCTTAGCAGATGCGAACGCTGGATTGGTCGTCTCAGGCTCCACAATATAGACATTGTCTTTGGTTGCTTTGATGAACCAATCATTCAAGTCTGTATCAGTTGTAAAGAGCTCCATATTGTACTTCAGGAAGTCATTTAGGTTGCCAGAAAGAGTCGATTTAGCCACGACTTCACGGAAGGCATCATGGGTACGAGTCCCTTTGATGTAGTCTTCTTTTGAGCCGATTTCAATCAAGCGGTCTAAAACATCGACATTCTTCCCATAGAAGTCTGGCTTGAACAACATGAGCTGCTTGAGATTGACATCATCGAACTTCACTCCATAATAGCGATTGAGGTAAGAAAGCCCTAAAAGAACAGCGGCCTTGTTGTCATCAATCTTCTTAATGAGGGCCCGTTTGGCAGCCTCATCTGTATTCAACTGATGATCTTGGTTTTCAACCAGTTGTTTGACAAAGTGAGTCAGATTGTCCTTGACTGCTTGGAAGCTTTCTTCAAGGTAAAGGTTCTTAATGGCATTGACTTTGTTAGGTCCTGTTCGACCAAGATGTGTGTAGATTGGATCTGATTGCAATTCGACTGGACTTAGTTTCCCTACGATAGCACTGATGAGATCGCTCCGGTCTTTGTCCACCATATTTGGCGTGTAGACCACTTCACCGAGCTCCGCTACACTGTACTCTTTGACTTGTTTAACTTTAGAGTCTTTCGACGTCATGCTAAAGATATCTTTTGTCTTATCTGCGTAGTGGATCAGGATGTGATCAGCATTAGCTAGTTCAGTAACAAAATCATTGCCCTTCATAGCGGTCACAGACAAGACTTCCTTGGTCAAGAGAGGACTCGTTGCAGCCAGTTTATTTCCTTGGTCGACAATCCATTCTTTGTTGTAGAAAGGTTGCAATTTAGCAATATTACGGTAAGCTAGCTCACGATTCGCATCGTAAGCAGTGATGGCCTTGTATTGATCGTCTTTGCTAACAAGGTGATTGAGCGTGTCTTCAATCGGTTTACTGCTGGTAAATTTATCAGCAGTGATTCCCATTGCTTCGATTTTCTGCTCAGCTTCTGCCAGCGAGATGCTAGGGATTTTACGGGAGTTGTTAAAGGATTTCTTCCCTTCACTCACGCCTTCCACACTGTAATTGCGCTTGGTTCTTGAATAGGTGAAATAATCATCTGCGTCGATATCCGAGTGTCCGAAGACCATCTCACCAGTTTTGACTTTCATCATGGTGATGTTGTCTTCAATAGCACCCAAGGCCCAGTTGGTCCCCAGTAACCCACCAGATTGAACAGCTTCTTTCAGTTCAATCGAACCTTTAGCAACGGAGTTTCTGAGAACCCCTTCTTTACCTACTGTGTGGTTATTTCCACCATTTTGAGAGGAATAAGCCAAACCTGCAGCTTTGGCTTTATTCCCAGTGATTTCAGCATCAACGTAAGCTTTTTCTACGACACCCTTCCAGTTCTCACCAACAACACCCGCTAGATAGCCACCTTTGTTCCCAGCAGCGTGCAGTTTCCCGATAAAGGCGACATTACTGACTTTCCCACTGCCATCAATTTTATTGACGATCCCTGCTACGTCATTGTTCCCAACAACACTTCCTGTTACTTTAACATTCTCGACAGTTGCATTGTTTTTGATGACACCTGCGATTGGGGCTACTCGATCTGTCCCAGGTAGGTCAATATTGACATTTTCAAGCAAGAGATTCTTAACGGAGCCACCTTCGATATTTCCAAATAATGGTCTTGTAATATTATGGATGGCAAATGTATTCCCATCCGTACTTTCCAAAATTCCCTTGAAGGCATTGGTCACATAGGATTTCCCTGCTGGCTGGACATTAGCCGCATTCATATTGCTACCCAGTTTAAAGGTGCCAGACGGATTGGCTTGCATGGCTTTTACAAGTTCGTTGAAATTGTAGTAGACATCACCTTCATGTACTTTGGGTCTCGCAATATAGTGGACATAGTCCTCACTGAACTGGTTGTCCCCAGTCCGTTGGATGAGATCAGGAGCTTTGGCTGTTACTTTGTAGAGGGTTGCGCCATCTACCGTCACTTCTTCAATTTTATCAACGGCTAGTTTTGTAATCTTATTATCATGGGTGGTGACCTTTAAGTAGTAAGGCTTCACATCTGATGGTGTTTCAGACAAGAGGCTGCTATCGGTCTCAAGACCTTGGTCATCCACGCTAATCAGACTGGTTTCCTTGATGTTTTTGATTTCAACTTTTTTAAGATCAATTCTCAGTGGTTCTTCCTTGAGAACTTCTTCTTCATCCCCATTTCCACGGTCATAGACCATGGTCGTTGCGAGCGTATAATCCTTGTAGTAGTCCAAGTCCGCTAAAGCAGCTGCCAAGTCCGTCTCTGAAAGGGTCAGGGTTTTCACCACTTGATCACCCTTCTTCAATACAGCCTGGATGGACTTGATGGTCACACCGTCTGGTTTATCCAAATGATAGGTAGCTTTCGCACTGCGCTTCAATTCTTCCTTATCGACCTGGGTCAAAGTTAAGGTAGGCTTTTCAAGTTCTTTGGTCCCTTGTTGAATGATCTGATCTTGGGCTTGTTCTAGTACTTCTTCAGAAATTGTAGGAGCATCCGTTGTTTTGACACCTTTAATGGTCTTATAGACCTTGGTGATTTTTTTCTTCCCATTTTTACCGACTTGAGAAACCCTTTCGGTTCCTTTTAGCAAGGTGGCATCTTGTTCGGTTACCGTCTTAAATGGAATTTCTTCAAAAGCAACTTCCTCTGTTTGGCCTTCAATCGCCTTAGTCCCACGACTAATTTTTTCTGTCACAGGAGCTTTTACCGTTTCAGTTGTCGTGCTCACGGGCTCGCCAATCTTCTCGCCATTGACCGTCTTATAAACACGACGAATCTCCTGACTACCGGCCTCACCTTTCTGAAGAATGCTTTCTTCATCGGTGTAACGATTGGCATCCGTTACATACTCTGTTTCATATGGAAGGATTACCGTTTCTGTCTCTGTTACCGTCCCTTCGGCCACTTGGTAAGCTGGGTTCTCCGGTTGAACAGGAGCTTCGCCGACATGGCCTTCTTCCTGTGTCCCCTTGGCTTCCACCACACCTGTATAGGCTGGAGTCTCCGGTTGAATAGGAGCTTCGCCGACATGGCCTTCTTCCTGCGTTCCCTTAGCTTCCACCACACCTGTATAGGCTGGAGTCTCTGGTTGAACAGGAGCTTCGCCGACATGGCCTTCTTCCTGTGTTCCCTTAGCTTCCACCACACCTGTATAGGCTGGGTTCTCCGGTTGAATAGGGGCTTCGCCGACATGGCCTTCTTCTTGTGTCCCCTTAGCCGTTACAACTGGAGAAGGGCTGGGTTGAGGGGTTGATTGGGCATCTTCTTTTGTCCCAACAGCAAGAATTTGTGAAACTGGTTCTTTAGTGACCTTGCTTTCAACGACTCTGCGAACTTCTTGTCCATCTACCACACTCACTTCTGTCAATAGGGTCCGCTCCCCATTTTGACCAGCAGTCAGCACCTTGGTTTGCCCTTTAGGTAATGTAGGATCAGCTTGTTTGACAGTTTCAAATGGCACAGGCTCAGTAGAGACTTCCAGGCTTGGTTTTTCAACTTGAGGAAAGGCTGGAGAGACTTCTGGGGTCACACGCGCTTGTGCTTCCACTTGTGGAATACCTGTACTTGTTTTGATCGTTCCTTCTACAGAAGGTTTCGTTTCCTGCATAGCCTTTGGCTCTCGTAAGCTCGTCTTTTGGACTGACGGGTAGCGCAGATAACCAATATAGTCATAGCCGTCAATTTGAATCACGCCATTTGCAAGATCTTTGCTCGATGCGATCGCAAGATCCTGATTATAGACGCGCAAAACTTGATTTTGTAGGGCTGCGACTTCAACTGGAAGTAGAAGACTTTGTCCCATGGCTCCAATCAAAAGGACGCCCATGACCTTCTTCCGGTGCTTTTTAGAGAGTAAGAGGACCGCAAAGGAAGCTGTGGCTAGACTTAGCCCAAAAAGGGCGACTTCCTGACTTCCTGTTTGAGGAAGAACCGACTGAATTGCTTCCTTCTTCTTATAGACGAGATAGAAAGTATCTTCATTTTGATACTCTTCAGGGATTGCATGAATCACCTGTGCTTTTTCTTCAGCAGTCAGCTCTTCTTCTGTCACATATCCTAAGTGAACATGAGCAGGTAGAGTCATCTGATCAGCTTGTACAGGACGAGCTCCTAACAAGCTTCCTCCTAATAAAAAGGCTCCAATGGCCACCGGACCAACACCGACAGATAATTTCCGAATCGAATATTTGGTCATTTTTTCAAACGTTTGTTTCGCTTTTTTCATCCTAAAATTCCTATATAGTAATATTTAACCCTCAAGCAAGGACCTGATTGTTTTTAGAGAGGCTGGGATCCTTTCTAGAAATAAGAACCTTCCCGGGATTTTTTACCTTTACCTATCTTATCTTTTTTCTTCTATTTTAGCAAGCTCTAAAACGCAAAAAAATAAACCGTTTTCTTTATAGGAAGAAAGCAACACAAAAAACGCCTCGAAAGGCGTTTGTATTATAGATCTATTTATAAGGATTGGTACAAATCATTGTATCGTTGACTAGCCGTATCCCATGAGAAGTCACGCGTCATAGCTTGCTCTTGGAGACCATACCAAGCCTGTTTGTCATTGTAGTAGACAGCCAAGGCTTCATCAACCGCCCAGTTAAACCAATAACCAGACAAATTATTGAAACTAAAGCCTGTTCCACTTCCATCAACAGCATTATACGGTTGAACGGTATCACGAAGTCCACCGACTTCATGCACCAAAGGAAGGGTTCCATAACGCATGGCCATCATTTGAGAAAGGCCACACGGTTCAAAGCGACTTGGCATCAAGAAGACATCTGATGCTGCATAGATTTCTTGAGCCAATTGGACATCAAATGTGATATTCGCTGAAAGTTTATCTGGGTAGGCTTGACCAAACCAAGCAAAGGCATTTTCAAATCCAGGATCTCCTGTACCGAGCAAGACAATCTGAATATCCTTTTGCAAAAGTTGATGCAACTCTTCTACCACCACATCAAAACCTTTTTGACGTGTCAAACGAGAGACGATCCCAAACAAAGGAACATCATCGCGAACAGGAAGACCGACACGTTCTTGAAGAGCTCGTTTGCTAGCTGCTTTACCTGAAAGATCTGAGAGACTGAAGTGATACGTCAAGAGTGGATCCGTTTCAGGATTATACAGATCCGCATCAATCCCGTTAACAATTCCGGTCACCTTGCCAGACTCCATTCGAAGGATCTGATCCAAGCCACAACCATATTCAGCAGTCATAATCTCATGCGCATAGCTAGGAGAAACGGTTGTTACACGGTCAGCATATAGAATACCAGCTTTCATCCAGTTCAGGCAATCATTCCACCGAAGCGTTCCATCTGCATAGCGTTCAAATCCAACTCCGAAAAGATCCCACAACATTCCTGGGTCGAACTGACCTTGGAATTCCAAATTATGGATGGTCAATACTGTTTTAATTCCATGATAAGCTTGAATCCAACGGTATTTTTCCTTCAGCAAGAAAGGAATCATCGCCGTATGGTAATCATGGGCATGAAGAACATCTGGAATGAAGTCAACTCGTTCCATCGTTTCTAAGGCCGCGAGCTGGAAGAAGGCAAAGCGTTCGCCATCATCGAAGTCACCATACACATGTCCTCTAAAGAAATAGTGTTGATTATCAATAAAGTAAAAGGTGACGCCATCGCGCACAATGCGTTTCACACCAACATATTGACTTCTCCAGCCAACCTTGGTCTCAAAATGCAAGACATCTTCAATTTGATCTCCAAACTTAGCCTCTACCATATCATAGTAAGGGAGGATCACGCGCACATCATGACCACTTTTCGCTAAGGATTTAGGAAGAGCGCCAATAACGTCTCCCAAACCACCTGTTTTAGAAAACGGTGCTCCTTCAGCTGCAACAAATAATAGTTTCATTAGACAATATCCTCTGTAACAATCGTTCCTTTTTTAACCACGACAGGTGCTTCTTCTGTCCCACGAATCGTCACACCAGCAGCCACTTCGGCCCCCTTATCCAGGATGGCATGTTCGACGATTGCATTTTCATGAATGACAACACCAGGGAAAAGAAGACTACTACGGACTTCTGAACCTTGATGAAGGTGTACCCGGCGTGAAACAACAGAGCGTTCAACGGTTCCTTCTACAATACTACCCGAAGCAAATTGGGACGATTTGATATTTGAAGTCTTGGAATAATAAGTCGGCTCTTCATTCTTCACTTTTGTATACACCTTTTGATTTGGTGAAAAGAGCTTCATCAATTTTTGGTTTTCCAACATATCCAAGTTTGCTTGATAATAGGATTCAACTGAGTGAATATTTGCTAGGTAGCCTGTATATTCAAAAGCAAAAGCATTGTATTCCACCGCCAAATCACGCAAGATATAGCGCAATTTTTGTGGGTATTCTTTCTTAGCTTCTTCTTCTATTTTTTCAATCAACCAAGGAGTATCCACAATAAAGACATCTGTTGACATGTTGTATACTTCATCAGGATCCTTGCCATCAAAAAGTTTTTGCTCTGTAACATGGTCTGTTTCATCAATTTTCAAGACAGCATTGACTTCTGAGATGTCTTGCGGATGCAACTTTTTATAAACCACTGTAATCGGACGATCAATGGTATTATGAAGGTGGAAAATCTGATTGAGGTCAATATTCATTAATACATCACAGTTCAAAGCAACTGTTTGATTAGAACCAGACCGTTTCAAATAGGTCAATAATTGTTGGTAGTATTCTGGCCCTACCGTTGTATTTTCAACTGGAGTATTATAGATTCCGAGGTAATAGTGGCTCAATAAAGTAGACAAGCCCCACTCACGACCTGAACGAATATGGTCAAAGACCGAACTAATATTTTCTTGTTGGAAAATCCCAAAAACACTACGAATACCAGCATTTGCAAGACTAGACAATGGGAAGTCGATTAAGCGGTATTTCCCATCAAACGGTAGGGATGCTACCGGACGATGGCTAGTCAAAGTGGACATATCATGATACCCAACTGTATTTCCTAAAATGGCTGAATATTTATCAATCTTCATCTGTTGCTACCCCCACTTTTTCATTGTAACCGACAACTTGTACTTCCTCTGTTCCATCAATCACGACACCTTCTGCAATGACTGCGCCTTCTCCGATGATCGCGCGTTTTACGACAGCTCCTTTACCGATAATGGCATTGCTCATCACGACAGCATCTTCGACAACTGCTCCTTCACGAACTTGAGCTTCTGTTGATAAGATGGAGTGTTTGACTGTACCGTCTACCGAACAACCGTCGACGACAAGAGAATCTTCGATGTGGCCATGTTCCCCAAAGAAGTTCGGTGGAGAAATGAGGTTGCGTGAATAGATTTTCCAGTGACGATCGCGACTATCCAAAGCATTATTCGGATCGATATATTCCATATTGGCTTCCCAAAGAGACTCAATCGTACCAACGTCTTTCCAATAACCATTGAATTCATAAGCATAAACACTTTCGCCTGATTCTAGATACGTAGGAATGACATTTTTACCGAAGTCTGACATATCGATATCGCTCTTCTCAGCAGCAACTAACATATTGCGCAGACGAGCCCAGTCAAAGATGTAAATCCCCATGGAAGCCTTGGTAGATTTTGGTTCAGCTGGTTTTTCTTCAAATTCGACAATCCGATTATTGGCATCTGTATTCATGATTCCAAAACGGCTTGCTTCCTTCAAAGGAACATCTAGGACGGCAACAGTCAAGCTTGCGTTATTATCCTTGTGTGCTTGAAGCATGTCATCGTAATCCATCTTGTAGATGTGGTCCCCAGATAGAATCAAGACATATTCCGGATTGATGCTGTCGATATAGTCGATATTTTGGAGAATCGCATGACTAGTTCCTTCGAACCACCGATTTCCTTCACTAGCTGAATAAGGTTGGAGAATAGACACACCTGTATTGATTCCATCCAAGCCCCAGCTGGAACCATTCCCAATATGACTATTGAGGGCCAGTGGTTGATACTGTGTAATCACACCAACATTGTGAATTCCTGAGTTGGCACAGTTTGAGAGAGCAAAATCGATAATCCGATAGCGCCCACCAAATTGAACCGCAGGTTTCGCGATGTTTTTGGTTAATTTTCCAAGACGTGTTCCTTGCCCTCCGGCAAGAATTAAAGCGAGCATTTCATTCTTCATTGACTACTTCCTCTTTTTAAAGCTTGGACTCCCTTAGAGTCAACCGATCATCATTTTTTATCTGATGTTTTAGATTTCGTTTTGCGAACCTTCCGTTTCACCTTCCAAATGCTAGCCCCTAAAGCCGGCAAAGTAAAGGTCAAAGTTTGTTCATAATCCTTCCACAGTCCATCTTGAGACTGAACTGTCGGATTGTGCTCTTTCCAGACACCTCCCCATTCTTCTAATTCTGTATTCCAAATTTCTTCATAGACCGCTGATACAGGCACACCAATCGTAAAGTCCTTGCGTTCTACTGGTGCCATATTGAAGACGCACACCAAAAGATCGCCTTTACGATTTTTCCGGATCATAGACAAGACGCTCTGATCCCGGTTATCTGCATCAATAATCTCTAAGCCATCAAAGCTATCATCAATCTCCCACAATTCCTTGTGTTCTTTGTAGAAATGATTGAGCTGAGAAGTGAAACGACGCATCTTCGCATTCATTTCATCCTCTAGATTGCCCCATTCTAGTTGCTCTTCTGACTTCCATTCCAAAAATTGACCAAATTCTGAACCCATAAAGAGTAATTTCTTACCTGGATGGCAAATCTGATAGGTCAAGAGGTTACGGAGTCCAGCAAATTGATTGTAACGATCTCCCCACATCTTATGCATCAAACTCTTCTTACCATGCACCACTTCATCGTGTGAAAATGGTAGTAAGAAGTTTTCAGAAAATGCATACATGAAACTAAAGGTTACCAGGTTAAAATCAAATTTCCGGTAGATGGGATCTTCTTCGTAGAATCGAAGGATATCATTCATCCAACCCATATTCCATTTATAGTCAAAGCCAAGTCCACCTTCTTCTTCAGGACCTGTGATCTTTTGACCAGCAGAACTTTCTTCTGCAATCATCATGACATCTGGATGTTCGTTCTTGATAATCGCATTCAACCGTCTAAGGAAATGAACGCCTTCGTAGTTGAGGTTTCCACCATCAATATTTGGTGTCCATGGACCGCTATCGTAGTCAAGATAGAGCATATTGCTCACAGCATCGACCCGAATCCCATCTAAATGATAGGTATCAATCCAAAACTTCAAACTAGAAATCAAGAATGACTGGACTTGATTCTTTCCTAAGTCGAAGTTCAAAGCTCCCCATCCGTAGTTATGGGCACGATGTTCATCCTGGTATTCAAAGGTTGGTGTTCCATCATAATAAGCCAAGGCATCATCATTGATAATGAAATGTCCTGGTACCCAATCCACGATCACTCCGATATTGTTGAGGTGGCATTCTTCCACGAAGTCTTGAAACTCTTCTGGGCTACCATAAGTCTGCTCGAGTGCAAAATATCCCATGAGCTGATAGCCCCAACTCAAGCCCAATGGATGGGCCATCACTGGCATAAATTCCACGTGGGTGTAGTTCATCTCCACTAAATATGGAATCAATTCTTCCTTTAGTTGTTTGAAGGTATAGGAACTGTGATCCTCATTACGTTTCCACGATCCTGCGTGAACCTCATAAATATTAACAGGTCGTTCCTTAAAACCAAGTTTTTTGCGGCGTGCTCTCCAGAGACCATCTTTCCAGTTTTTCTCTGGAATGGTCTTAATAATAGAACCTGTATTGGGTCTCTTTTCCATCCATAACGCTAGAGGATCGATTTTTTGCACCTGATGACCATTTTGTCGAGTCACCAAATACTTGTATATATCTCCCTCTTTTGCATCGGAACAGAAGACTTCCCAGACGCCTCCTTCATTACGAACCATTGGAATTTTACGAGCTTCCCAATCAGTGAAATCACCAATCAGATCCACCGCCTGAGCATTGGGAGCCCAAACACGGAAGGTAAAGCCTTCTTGTTCTCCCCTTGTTTCCTTGTGAGCTCCTAAGTACTCTTGAAGATGGAAATTATCCCCTCTTCCAAATGTCCATAAGTCTGTGCTTCTATCCATATACTCACCTCTTTGCTTTTGAAAGCGTTTTCTATTTGTTTTTATTTTACTATAAAATCACTTAAGTTTCAAGTTGATTCCTGTAAAATCATGTAAAATTATCAGGAAAAGTTTTTCCATTTTCTTTCCCGAACCTTTTCTATCCTTCCTTGGTCATCCCCCTTTTCTTACTTACGATTATACTATATATACGAGGAAAATCAAACAAAAACCGAACATTTAAATCACTATTTTTATTACTAACTAGTTTATTACGAATAAAATGAACATTTTTATGAACAATGTAAAAAAAGACTAAGACAAATTTGTCTTAGTCTTGTTAAATTCTTAGTCTACGTTCACGTATTCTTTTGAAAGTTCAAGAACTTCTTCCATTGTTGAACATTCAGTAAGAGCACGGTTAGCGTATTCTTGCATTTTAGCTGTGTCGAGTTTCTTCATCAAGCTACGTGTACGAAGGACAGATGTCGCTGACATAGAGAACTCATCCAAGCCCATTCCGACAAGAAGTGGAACAGCAGTTTGGTCACCGGCCATTTCACCACACATACCTGCCCATTTGCCTTCAGCGTGAGCCGCTTTGATCACGTTGTTGATCAAACGAAGGATTGATGGGTTATATGGTTGGTAAAGGTATGAAACTTGTTCGTTCATACGGTCAGCAGCCATAGTGTATTGGATAAGGTCGTTTGTACCAATTGAGAAGAAATCAACTTCTTTAGCAAATTGGTCAGCAAGCATAGCTGCAGCTGGGATTTCAATCATGATACCTACTTCGATATCGTCTGCAACGGCAACACCTTCAGCAACCAATTTAGCTTTTTCTTCTTCAAGAATACCTTTAGCAGTACGGAACTCATTCAACAAAGCAACCATTGGGAACATGATACGCAATTTACCGTGAACAGATGCACGAAGCAAGGCACGCAATTGTGTACGGAACATTTGGTTACCAGTTTCAGAGATAGAAATACGCAAAGCACGGTAACCCAAGAATGGGTTCATTTCTTTAGGAAGATCGAAGTAAGGGAGTTCTTTATCCCCACCGATATCCATTGTACGAACGACAACAGGTTTACCGTTCATACCTTCAAGAACTGCTTTGTATGCTTCATATTGGTCATCTTCAGTTGGGAAGTCTTGAGAATCCATATACAAGAATTCTGTACGATAGAGACCAACAGCTTCTGCACCGTTATCATTTACACCTTCAACGTCTTTAGGTGTACCGATGTTAGCAGCCAATTCGAAATGTTTTCCATCAGCAGTAACTGTTTGAGCATCTTTAAGGAGAGCCCATTCAGCTTTTTGTTTAGCGTAAGCTTCACCAGCTGCTTTAAACTCAGCAATTTGCTCTTCAGTTGGGTTGATAACAACTTCACCAGTAATACCTGAAACCGCCAAAATGTCGCCATCTTTGACAAGTTCTGTGATGTTATTTGTACCAAGAACGGCTGCGATTTCAAGTGTACGAGCCATGATTGCAGAGTGACTTGTACGTCCACCGATATTAGTAACAAAAGCTTTTACGTACTTTTTGTTCAACTGAGCTGTATCAGATGGTGTCAAGTCATGAGCAACAACGATTGATTCTTCGTTAATTGTTGCTGGGTTAGGCAATTTCTTACCAAGCAAGTTAGCAAGCACACGTTTTGTAACGTCACGAATAT
>OGGB01000341.1_pt1 | contig 40451 bp, 20 predicted proteins | sample 1571111 | NCBI WGS metagenome assembly OGGB01 (sample SAMEA2582067, study PRJEB24529) | metagenome | biome: Human gut stool | place: China | collected 2011
TACAATCTTACAAAAATTAAATGAAGTGCAAAGATAATGCAAGGCAAGAGAAAGACAAAGTGAACTTGTTTACTTTTCTTTCTCTTGCCTTGCATTGCCAATCTTGGGCTTTTGTCAATCGCTCATGTAAATCGAATACAGAAACAACTTCTATTCATTTCCCAGAATGAAAATCGGTATCTATCCGACAAATAGATAGATACCGATTGATAGAAAGTTGTCATAACTGGATTATGCTTAACTGACTTGAATACCGACTTTCCGGTTCAAAGTCCCCTACAAACTCACTTTATAACAATGATCATTTATATATACAAGGTAAAATCCGTGTATCGGTAAATCCAGTTCATGTTTGCCTATTGTAATTTGTCTACTAAGTATCAACTTACCCTCGATAGTATATATTCGGACAAGAGCATCTCGGGCAACCCCTACATATAAGATTCCGTTATGAGCATAAACTTTATCAGAATCTATACCATCAACATTTTCGATGGAGGAAGAGAGTCGTACGATTTGAGGTTCTGAATACTCCGAATATACGTTGGGTCCCCAAATTCCTTCTTCATCTAACGAATAGGACCAAGAAGCTACAGAATAAAGATATTCATCGCTTTCAGAACCCGTAAGGTCGGTAAAGGTGTACGAGGTGTTATCGATACCTTCCACTTCGAACGATGCCAATGCAGAAGTATAACTCTCTCCGGCTCTTAGAATTTGCTTTACGAAAATATCATCGATAAACATTTTATCCGTTCCCGAGAAAGTAACGGTAAAATGAGTCTGAGCCGACCCATTAGTAAAATCTACGGAAAAAGAATGCTCTCCCACGGTTTTCATCAGATACTCGCGATGTTCTTTTTCACCTTCACAATAACTATCCACATAGACAGTATCGCCAGCATGAATCGCATACACATTCAGTTGCACCGTGTATTTGCCATCGTTACGAGACAAATCAAATTCGGGAGACGTGATTTTTCCTTCCTCAAAATCACGATAGTAATTATCGATACCTATCATTCCTTTAACCGTACAACCCATATTGACACCCCAACCGGGCACTTTGCTATATTTATTAAGGTCATAATCATAAAAGTAACCGGGCCATTCAAATGTTCCCTCCGTGATCGTTTCTAAATCCTCGTGCACCAGCGTGTATTCTTCATCGGATCGGGCTGTATGTTTCAAAAAGTGGCGCACGGCATATCCCATTGCACGCTCAACAGGATACCATCGAGCAGTATATCCTGTATCGGTTATATCGGTCGGATCGGCTAATTCGGGCACTGGCATAGTACGAATGGGGACATACACTTGTACCTCGTTCGATTCAACAGAAGTGTATTTATCATTCTTGGCTTTTACCGTGAAGAAATAAGTTTTTCCTTTTTCCATACCGGTAACTTGACATTCACATTCCGTCGTTTCGATATTCTCTGCAATATATACACGTTGTGTTTTCTCTTCATCGGCATAATAATAAGCAGACGTAAGATAAGAGGTTGCTGACCACACGGCATCCCATCGAGCGGTAAAATGCTCGAATGTTACATCTTTGGGTGAGATCGCGTGGGGTGAGCAAATATCGTACACGTCTTGTATGATTTCAATATCGTCTATCAGCCACGAATCGTTGTATGCCCCGATTTGTACATAGGCCAAGCGACTCCCCATACCGAAATTGTGCTGAAAAGGAACTTCGATCGTTTGCCATTGGTCGGTAATGGTGCGTTTCTCACTCGTATAATAGTTGCTACTATATTGATCTTGCAAATAAAGGATAAGCGAGTCCTTCGTTTGGGCAATCGAACGTGCTCGGAATCGAAGTATGAAGTTACCATCGTCCAAACGCACATCGGTATACGGCGTTTGAATCCACCCCTGTGTCTCCCCATATGTATAGTCATCATAAGAGAGTACAGCGCAAACTCCTCCGGCTTGATGAATACCTCGTCCTTTCCACTGTATGCCGTGCGTGAACTCCATAGGAATCATTGCATTTCCTGTCGAAAGTTCACTCTCGGCAGGCGTGGATTCGGTTCCTTCGGTAAAAGCCGAAAAATCTTCCGATAAAATAGCGAGTTGCTCGCCACGAGCTGCATAAGCCGAAACAATGTTGACACCTAAGAAGATAGTTAAACAGATTGATGTAATTTTTTTCATAAGCAATAATATGATTTTATAATTAGGAAGTGTTCTCTATGAGAATGAATAAATAATTTTTAAACAAAAGTAACGCCGACAATTCTTTATTAAAAATAATCGACGTTACAATTAAGCCATTATATTGTATTGATAATCAAATATTTTCAAATAGAATATTACAAACAATATCTGTTAAGCACTAATTATCAACAATTTACACATCAAATAGTTCCAACCGATATTTTTACATTAATTTACTTTTAATCCGACTTTTCTGAGTACGGATAGCATTCAAACTTACTCCTTTGCAAACAGCACATTCTTTGGTATTAAGTCCGCACTTGACCAAACAACATAAAACCGCCTCATCTTGCGTTAATTTAGTATGTTTTTTCAAAGCATCGATATATTCATTAAAAGCTTTGTGTATAGACTGCGAGACCATCTGTCGTTCATCAATACTCAATACCGATTCCGATTTCGCCTCGATCATCGATTTCATATTTTTGTATGCTTTGGTTCGCATGAAAGATAAAGCACATACATCACCCTTTTTATCGATGAGTGATTGTAGTTCTTTTCGCTCGTTATCGACCTGCCGGGCGACGACATTCGATTCGCCCATATTCCCCTTTATATTACCCTCATCGCACTCGTGAGCTGTTTCTATCTTTTGACGCAACGCCTCCACCTGAGCTTTCCACGCTTTATCTCTTGACCTTCTTTTTTGAATATACAGAAATAAGATAAGCAAAGCTCCAATAATAACTACGGCAATCCAACGATAATATCGAGTTTTCTCGGTATAAAGAATCTGCTCCAAATCATATTGATATTCTGTCTCTCCCATTGACTCGGTACGATTAATTTTTTCAATAGAATCATTAGCAAGATTCAATAAATTTACACATTCTTCATAGAGCGCACCGTTTTTTGTTTCGAGAGCAACTTCGCAAAGCTGCTTATAGCTATTGGCCCTTGTATAAATATTGGGGCTTAAACTTCCTTGCCGGCTATAATGATATGCAGAATCATACTGTCCAGATAATAAAAACATCTTACCTATGGCAGAATACGTTCGATATATCAAAGTACTATCCTTAGACAGAGAAATAGCTCTATACGCGTGCTTTGTAGCCTGTTCAAGATCTTTGAGTTCTCCGTAAACGACCGACAGATTGTTATGAGCGGCTGTCATTTCCAAAGTATCCGAAGCAGCTTCCGATAACGACAAAGCTTCTTTAATGTATCCGAGTGCACTGTCGGGACTGTTCTTATACAGATAATCTTTCCCTACTTCCCGTAAAGCTCGAGCCGTATATTTCGTCGAATCGTTCGCCATACATTCTTTTAAGGCGATAGTATGCTCTTCTAATGCTCTATTGTACAGATGATGCGTACGCAGTAAGTTTCCGAGACGCAAATGCAACGCAACCGATAGATCCGAATTCGGGCTAGTAAGGCTCAATGCCCGACGATATAAATATGCAGCCGAATCGGGTTGAAAAGATTCTATTTCAATCCCATAGTCATATAAGCGTATTGCCTTTTCTTGATATCGATCACTGTGGCAAGCAAAAAAACAAAACAAAATGACAATATAACATATACGGGAATTCATGAGTGCAACTGCTTGGTATAAGTAACAACAACAAAAATCTTAGCAAAGATAATTTTATCGGCCGGGAAAATTATAAAATGTGAATTAAAAACAGCAAAAAAGTACAATTTATACGAATAGGTAAAAAGGTGACAATAAATGTCCCAGCAAACCTAAGGTACAAATCGACTATACCCGAACTCTCCTCGACATACGAAAACCACCATCTATCCAGCCGGATAAAATAACAAAAAAGAGAGAGCCCGATTTTTACACGATAAGCTCTCTCCTTCAATTTCTATTTCATCGACTCTTTCAGAACAATTTCTCTGGGTATTCACCGGCAGCAATCAACGCATGAATTTTGTCGACAACCGACTGCCTGTCGGCAGCATAAGTTACCCCGAACCATTTCGACGGAGTATCGAGAACCGTTACAGAGGCCTTGCCAGTTTGAATCAAATCATTTACCAACAAAGGTATAAAATACTCAGCTTTAATATTATCTGCATTCTCTTTCAAGAACTTAACGAAATACTCTTCGGAATATTTGAAATAATCGGGTGTGAATCCCCACATATTCATCGAAACAGGAGCATTGTCCTCGATAGCAGTCCAAGTATCCCCTTCTTTAAACATCACCTTGCCGTCGCGACGTTCTATCTGAGTACGTTCTACAACCGATGTAAGATGTTTCTCGGCATTGGTCTCGCACACGCCACGAGCAACAGAACCGCTCTCAGACAGCGTATTTCCCACACGATAACCCACCATACAATACTCGTCTTTCTTTCCTTCCAGACCTTTCAAATAATCGGCCAAAATAGCAAAACTTTCGCGACCGTAGAAATCATCGGCATTAATAACGGCAAATGGCTCTTTAATTACATCTTTACCCATCAACACGGCATGATTAGTTCCCCACGGTTTAGTACGTCCCTCGGGACACGTGAAGCCCTCCGGCAAATCGTCGATAGACTGGAATACCAATTCACAAGGAATATGACCTTCATATTTAGAAAGAATCTTATCCCTGAAATCTTGCTCGAAATCCTTACGAATTACGAAAACGACTTTACCGAATCCTCCGCGTAAAGCATCGAAAATCGAATAGTCCATAATCGTTTCACCGTTAGGACCAAGACCGTCGAGCTGTTTCAGTCCTCCATAACGACTACCCATGCCGGCAGCCAATACAAAAAGAGTTGGTTTCATAGCAGTTACTTATTTTTAGTTTTCCATGAATTGCAAAAGTAATTATTTTTTATGATAAAAATCAGCAATACACCTTCAACTTTCACCCAAGTGTTCCTAAAACAAATATTATCTACCTGTTAAACCCCAACGCTCAATAGAGAGAGTCCATTTTGTTCACGAGAATAATGTTAAAAATGGGACGATAGGTCGAAAAAAATTCCTTTTTACTTTCTGATTTAAAAAAAAACATCTTTATTTGCAACGAATAATAATTATCGAATCACTCTAAATAAAGATTGCCTATCGACAAAACATTACGCTTGAATCAAAAAAAAGAGAGGTAGTAATGAACGATTTATTCGATCGCACCGACGAAGAACTGGTTGCGTTGTATGCCGAAGGTAATAATGGAGCTTTTGATGTTTTGCTTAAACGACATCAGGTCCGTACTTTCAACTACATTTATTATATTGTAAAAGACAAAGAATTGGCGAACGACATCTTTCAGGAAACTTTCGTCAAAGCTATTATGACTATCAAACAAGGACGCTATACCGAAAACGGCAAGTTCCCTGCATGGATTTCCCGAATCGCCCATAATCTCATTATCGATTTTTTCCGACAGGAAAAAGCCGATAATTATGTTATCACCGATAATGAAAACATGGATATCTTTAATCGCAAAGAATTGAGCGAAGGAACCGTCGAAGATACAATTGTACAAAACCAGATCGAAGCCGATGTTCGCAAACTTATCAAGGCCCTTCCACACAGCCAAAGGGAAGTACTTGTCATGCGTTATTACAAAAACATGAGCTTCAAAGAAATTGCAGACCATACCAAAGTCAGTATTAACACAGCCTTAGGGCGGATGCGCTATGCCATTCTCAACCTGAGAAAAATGGCCGAGGAAAACAACATCGTACTGACATTATAAAAAAACAAGCAGGTACAGATAATAATTACAAGGCTACCGACGTTTATAATACATAAACATCAATTTTTATTAGCCTATGAAAAAAATCTCTACCTCTAAAAACACAACGAGAGTACAAAACGCAAAAGTATTACAACCAACGGCCTCGACAATCGATTTTATTAGGCAATTTGCTAGAGTATATTCATTCGATTCCCGATTGCCGGCCTCGTTAGGAGGATTGGTAAATAACTAAAAAGAAAAGGGGAGCAGATAATCTGCTCCCCTTTTCTTTTCTACTCTATTAACCTCAGTAAGAAAACTTTCCCGTAACCACTCCTTTTTTCTCCTCTTTTCTTTCTTTATATAATACTATAATTTTTTATAAAAAAAGAATGTAAGTTTTCTTTTTTATCTTATAATATTAGTATATTAGCACTGCGATTTTCTTTATTTCTCATTACTCATAAAGCCCTAAACAACTGAATATCATGTAACAAAAACCATATTTAACACGATTATTGTCTCCATACTATTTTTCAGACAAGCTATACATTTTATTTTAATTTAAAGTTGAATGACATTAGTTACTCAAGAAGATAGTGATTTCACAAACATTTTTAGAAGTTCTAAAAATGGATTTATCCAGTTTGCATATTCCTATCTTGGGAACATGCAAGACGCAGAAGACGTAGTCATGGAGTCCTATATCCAATATTGGGAGAACAAGGACAAAGCGACATTCCAAACTTCCAATATAAAAGGATACATCTTTACAATTATAAGAAACCGATGTATCGATATTCTGGAAGAGAGAAAATATTTATTACAAAAAAACGACGAGCTCTATAAACACATAATAGGTGAAATAGAACTCAATATATCCTCATTGAAAGGATGCGATCCCTCCGAACTATTCACCAGCGAAATAGAAAATATAGTAAACGATACTATCAAAACACTCCCTAATCGCACCCGTGAAATTTTTTACGAAAGATACCTCGAACAAAAATCCTACAAAACCATTGCCGAAAACTTCGGGATTTCGGTAAAAGGCGTAGAATTCCATGTCACAAAAAGCCTGAATGTCCTAAGAAAAAAATTAAAAGACTATTTATAAAAATTCCGAGCCACGCTGTAACGAAATCCGACTAAAATACCACAAAAATCAACCAACAAACTATAAAAACACAAATCCACACTTCATTTTTCTCAAAAAAATTTTATTTTATTACTAGGGATATACCCTGTTTTTCGGTTTATATAATGTATGGAAAAGAAAACATTATATAGATATTTCGGAAATTGCGCAACCGAAGAGGAGCGCATTCAAGTTTTGGAGTGGACAAAAGCCTCTCCCGAAAACCTCAAAGAGTTCTGTCGTGAACGCAACATATACAATGCCATTTTATTATCGACCGACAATATACAGCGTACCAAATACGACTTCCGCCGCCACTACCGTGCACAACTTCTACGTATCGCCGCCGTTGTCATACTATTGTTGTCGGTAGCATTCGGCAGTTTCTATCTCACGATGGGCGATCGCATCGTTCCCCTCTATTCATTGACCGTACCGGCCGGTAACAGCAATACCCTGCTCCTGCCCGACGGTACGAAAGTATGGCTCAATGCAGGTTCCACGATAAAATACCCCTCGTCGTTCTTGGGAATGCAACGCAATATAGAAATAGAAGGCGAAGCCTATCTCGAAGTCGCCCACAACCGTTGGAAACCATTTATCGTAAATACGCCTAACGGAAAAGTTAAAGTGTTGGGAACCAAATTCTACGTGACTTCCACACTCAAAGAAAAAGACTTCATGGTCTCGCTCATCGAGGGTTCTGTAAAAATATCGTCGGGCGAAAAAAGCGCGATGCTCAAACCCGGATACCGGGCACAATTCAAAGATGGCGAGTTCAAGCAATCGGTAATCCGCACCTTCGAAACCGAGCTGTGGAAAGACGGTATCTACTACTTTAAGGACAAATCGTTCGACGAATTGATGGAAGGATTCGAAAAATGTTTCGGTGTAAAAATCAGTATCGACAAAGACATCAAAAGCACCGAGCACTACACCGGTAAGTTCTATCGCTACAATGGCATTCAACATGCGTTGCAGGCTCTTCAACACGATTTCAACTTCGATTTCAAATGGGATAAAGAACTCAATACAATACAAATCACTTCTAAACACAAATAATATCCAAAAGCCTATGAATACATAAAAGCACACCATCTCTTATCTATCATTTTAAAATCAACAATTTATTTATTTCAGTTACAAAACTTTTGAATACCACAAAACACACGTATGTATAGAAAAAGTTTAAAAGCAATTATTGCAGTTTTAGCACTGGCTTACGCATTCGAAGCAAGTGCCGATGCGTATTCACGCATATCCCTATCCGAGGCAAATACTCCGATAGACGAAGTTTTGAAAAAAATCGAGAAAGAAGCTCAGTGTCTGTTTGTTATCAACACCCAAGTGGACACGAAACGCAAAGTAAACCTTAACGTTCAAAATAAGACGGTCAGCGAAATACTCGATATCATGTTCAAAGGGACCGACGTTTCTTACTCGATACAGAACCCCAACATCATGTTGTCGAAAAAAGCCGCATCTGCGCAAGGAAATGTCGCCAGCGCAAGTGCGACGACTCAAAGTGCCAACACGAAAATTATAACCGGTAACGTTACCGATGCCTCCGGCGAAACACTCATCGGCCTCACCGTAAAGGTTGCGGGAACCAGTGTAGCGACGGCAACCGATATCGATGGTAACTACTCTATCAAAGTGCCGGCAGGAAGCAACGAATTGGAATTTTCCTACATCGGTTACCAAACTATCAAACGCCCCATCAACGGACAAAATAAAATCAATGTAGTGATGCAAGACAACACGAAGTTGCTCGACGAAGTCGTAGTCACGGCTATGGGTATCGCTCGTAAAGAAGAAACCCTTTCCTACTCGACGCAAACCGTCGGAGGCGACGAGCTCACTCGTGCAAAAGAAGCCAACCTCATCAACTCGTTGCAAGGGAAAAGTGCGGGTCTGGTCATCACGCCTAACTCCGGCGGAGCCGGTGGAGCCTCCAAAATCCTTCTACGGGGTAATGCGTCTATGCTGGGTAACAACTCGCCGCTCATCGTAATCGACGGTGTACCCATGCAAAACAGCGTGGCCGGACAAATGGACATGGACGGCGGCGGTGCTACAATGATGGTCGACGGTTCGAAAGAAAGTAGCGATGCCCTTTCCCAACTCAACCCCGACGACATCGAATCGATTACCGTGCTGAAAGGAGCAAACTCCGCAGCCCTTTACGGTAGTGCCGCCTCTAACGGCGTACTTATGATTACCACCAAAAAAGGTAAGGAAGGACAAATCCGTATCGATGTATCGAGCAGTACGACATTCGAGACTCCTCTGAAACTCCCCAAGTTACAAAACAGATATGGAGCACAAATGTCCGGGTCGGTCGAAAACGGATTCACCATGAACTCTAATAGCTGGGGACAACGCATGAACACTCTCGGTGACGAATATTACGACACCGCAAACTCCCCCTATCACCTCACCCGCAATGCTTACGACATCAGCGACTTCTACCGGGTAGGAACCAACTTCAACAACTCCATCGCATTGAGCGGAGGTACGAAAGTGGCACAAACCTATTTCTCTTACGGAAATACCACAGCCAACGGTATCGTCGAAACCAATAAATTCGAACGGCACAACATCTCGTTGAGGCAAAACTTCTCCTTCTTCAAGGACAAACTGAAAATCGATATTTCGGCGAATTACATCAATCAAAAAACAAAAAACCGTCCCACCGGTGGTACGTTCTTCAACCCCATCTATCAACTTTACACTTCGCCGCGTAACCTCGATATGAATTGGTATCGCAAAAACTATTACGACACCAGCGCAACGTGGCAATCTAAAAAATATGATTATATCGCTTCCGAAACCGGTCCTGACGGACTTCCCATCTCGGTAATTCATACAGGCAAGACATCGACTCTTTACGATGAACATTATGGTAAACAGGTCTGGTACACCGATGCTATCAACCTCAATAACCCGTGGTGGTTGCTCAATCGTATGACCAGCGAAGAAGTAATTAACCGCACATTCGGCAGTATCGCTGCCAACTGGCAAATTATCGACGGCCTCAACTTGCAAGCTCGTATCAAATACGACTACAACGAACGCAACGACGAAAACCGACAATACGCCACCACATGGGGTAATGCCGAAATGATCGACCGGGGTCGCCTTATTCTCGACCATACCAAGTCGCAAGACTTCTACGGCGACTTCATGTTAAGCTACAACAAAACATTCAAAGATTTCACCATCGGGGTCAATGCCGGCGGTAGCATGATGAACTCTTCCTACGATCAATGGATGATTACTCCTATTGCCAAATCAGGAGGCCCCTATACCGAAGACCTCTCGTGCAACCAATTCGTTCTCTCCAATATTTATCTCAACAGTAGCGAGAACTACGGGGGACTTACTACCAAAAACTGGGAACGAGCCATTTTCGCTACGGCACAAGTTACTTGGCAAGACAAAGTAACGGTCGAGGGTAGTTACCGAGACGACTGGTATCGCGCCTTTACACAATTCCGCGATATGGATCCCCACTTTGCCTACTATTCAGCAGGTGCATCCGCTCAAATGAACAAATTACTTACTTTACCCGAACAAATCAACGAATTGAAACTACGGGCTTCGTACTCCGAGGTGGGTAACTCTATTCCTAACAGCCTTTTCCTCGCATCGGCAAAACGTAATCCGGCGACGGGAGCTGTCATTAATAGCGGAATCGTCAATTTCAAAGATCCTAAACCCGAAACCACACAATCGTTCGAAGCCGGTTTCGACATCAGTCTGCTCGATCGCTCTATCTCATTACAAGCTACCTACTACAATGCCGTCATGAAAAACCAATTCATGAAATATAAAGGATCCGGAGGTAAAGAAGTTTACATCAATGGTGGTAAAGTGCGTAATCAAGGTATCGAGTTATCCGCATCCTATATCTTCGCTCCCAACAACAATTTCAGTTGGATTACCAATCTCAATTACGCCTACAACGACAACAAAATCCTCACGGTGGCCCGTAAGCAAAACGGAGAAAAATATATCCACGAAATCGATATGGGTAACCTCAGCGGTCTGAAAATCAAATTCGAAGAAGGCGGTTCTTACGGAGACCTTTATGCTGTCGGCTTCATGATGCGGGATCCGAAAACGGGTGATATTATTACCGACCCCAACCAAAAAGGAGAAATCGTAATAGACGATAATGGAGCCCCCATGAAGCTTAACGGGCAAGCTAACGAATATCTCGGTAACATGAACGCCAAACACACCCTCGGTTGGGCCAACACCTTCAACTACAAAGACTTCTCCTTCTATTTTCTTATAGATGGAAAGATTGGCGGCAAAGTCATCTCCTTCACCGAAGCATACCTCGATTATGCCGGTACATCGCAACGCACGGCCGATGCACGGGATTATGCCATCAACAACAACCTATACTGGACTTCTTCTCGCGGACAACAATCCCCCGGTATGTATATTCCCGGAACCGATCAACTCGTTCCCGTAGATAAATACTATCAGACCATTGGCGGGTCCTCTCCCGTAGGACGCAACTACGTATACGATGCTACGAATTTCCGTCTTCGTGAGATTTCACTGGCATATACGTTCCGCAATCTTTTCGGTCAGAGCAAGAACCTCACGGTATCGGCCAATGCCCGCAACCTGTTCTTCCTGTATCTCGATGCTCCTATCGACCCCGATACTTCGTTGAGTACACAAAATGCACTGAGTAACGTAGATATTTTCAGTATGCCTACTACCCGCTCTTTCGGTATTTCACTTAAAGCATCATTCTAACGAAACATAACATCATGAAAACAACAGTATATTTATCAGCATTCGCTTTTGCCGCAGCATTTTCATTCGTTGGTTGCGGCGACCCTCTGCTCGACGATCTGGACTCCAACATCGAAGTCGGTTCGGGCGACCTCTCCATTGCCGAAGACTACGAGCAAGCTGCCGGCATGTTCCTGACGGCACAACAAAAAATGCACGATGTCGGAGCATCGAACGGTGCACACGTTTATCAAGTACAGTTCAATATACACATCGATAACTATGCCGGGTACATGGCAGGAACACAGAATTTCGATGGGAAATTGCCCTCTACCTACCGGTATTTCGCCGAATATTGCGACGGCCCACAAGCCAGCTTCTTCAATGTGGCACATGCGGCACTTCCCGTAATGCGTTCGGCTGCCGACCTCAACCTGCGAGAGATCGGAGCCATGTGCAACATCATGTACTGCTTCTCTGCATTGGAACTTTCCGATGTGTACGGACCTTTCCCGTGGACCGATTATAAAAACGACGTGCAGGAACCTCCCGTTACTTACGAACCGATGGATCAAATCTACGACTCCCTGTTCGTCAATCTCAAAGATGCGGGGAAAATATTGAAAGAGTTTACCTCCACTTCCGAAGAACATCAAGATACCATTAATCAGATTCTGGCTCAATACGACAAAATCTGCGGCGATGTAAAAACATGGGAACAATTTTCCAACTCCATTCGCCTACGTATGGCCATGCGTATGTCCAACGTCAATCCCGATAGAGCTAAAACCGAAGCACAATCGGCTATCGACGACGGACTTATCGAAAAAAGTATCGAGTACAACACGATGGTTAATAATGGAACCAATCACCCGTTGGCATTCATCTCCATTCTTTGGAACGACACGCGCATGAATGCTTCGCTCGAAAATATCATGAAACGGCTCAAAGTACCTTTCATGGATAAAATTTTTGAAAAAAATAGTGCCGATATTCGGGATATAACCGGAGAAATAACATGTCCGGCAGGACAAGAGATCGTGGGAGTTCGTACTGGAATAGCGCTTACAGCTCGCGACGACAACAATCCCTACCTCAAATATTCAGGTGTGACAAGTGCTTTCGCAAATTTCCCGCTTGCGATTTTCAAACTCTCCGAGCGTTACTTCCTGCAAGCCGAGGCTGCACTCCGTTGGAACATCGGCGGATCAGTCAATACAAACTATCTGAGAGGTGTTGCTGCCATGTTCAGCGATTACAGTATAGCACAAACCGATCCCGAATTCACGACCTACTGGAATCAAGAATCGGCAGATACCTCCATCGATTACGTCGACCCGTATGATTCTTACAACAATACCAAAGGATTGGTTACCGTGGGGGTAAAAATCAACAACAGCGACGACAATAAAGTAAAGCTCGAAAAAATCATTACCCAAAAATGGCTCGCTCAATTCCCTATGGGACTTGAAGCATGGAACGACTTGCGCCGTACCGGTTATCCCCGCATATTCCCTGTTAACGACATCGGAGACGGCTCGTTGGGCAATGGCCGTATGATTCGCCGTATTCCGTGGAACATGAACGATGCCGCTGCTGCCACCGATGTAAATAAAACGGGTGTACCGGCATTAGAAGGCCCCAACCTTATGGTAACCCCACTTTGGTGGGATAAAACAGACCCTGCCGGATTGGGCGACAATCGTCGTTGGGAAACCGAGGCCGCTGGACAATAAAAAAACGGAGAAAGCGTACGGAAGCATGCGCTCTCTCCCTCCTAAAATAAAAACAACTTTTTTGAGATCTTATTATTAACTTAAAAACAAAAAACATGAAAACACCGAAATTAGTATTATCGGTATTGGCTTGTTCGGTAGTTGTGGGAAACTATGCACAAAACATTCCTACCCACGCTCCCTATGTAGAACTCTTACCGACCAAAGAAATTTCTATCGCCGGAGGTGATAAAAAAACAGTCTATCTCGATTTTTATGACTATTTTGAATCTTGGGAACCGGGAGTCCCCCTTTCCGAAGACGAGAACTTCTACATCGCCCGTGTCCCCATGAAAAAACGTTTCGTGAACACGGCAACACAGGTAGATCCCACCATGACGCAAGACCGCAAATTCAGTATGTGGACGCCGATGGGTATATCCGACACTTACTGGCAATCGCTACCGCGATATGTATTCGACGGCGATAATTTCAGTATGTGGTCCTACGTGGATTCGCAAGGCGGCTGGTCTCTCCCGTGGGTACGTGTACCGGGTGCATACAGCGACGTTACTCACCGTAACGGTGTAGCCAATAGCGGCGGTCTCATCTTCTTCGACTCTTGGGGAGGCGATAACACCAGCCCAACAGCTAATGTAAATATGCTGGTGAAAAAAGAAGGCGGAAAATTCAAATACGTAGAAAAATTCGTAAAATTCCTTCGCTATTATGGTCTCGATGGTGTCGGTATCAACCCCGAAGGTCCGGTTCCCCAAGCCTCTGCTTTGCAAGACTTCTTCTCCCAATGTCGGGAATATGCAGAATCGATCGGTTGGCAATTCCACGTATATTGGTATGGAGTAGGTTCTAACGGAGGATTTATGGATTTAGGTTCCTCTTTCGGTAGTAGCAAACAAGATTGGTTGTGGAAAAACAACAAACAAGTAGTCGACATGTATATGCTCAACTACGATTGGGGATATTCTGCAAGCAGTTCGGCTAGCTACGCCGAACAAATTGGAGCCAATCCCTACACCCTTTATGCCGGTTACGACATTCAAGGAAACTGGTTGGCAAGAGGTCCGTGGTCTACGTTGAAAAACACCAAAATGTCTATCGCATTTTGGGGAAACCACACCACCAATATGATTTACCAGAACTCTTCCGAATTCGGTTCGGGTGACGAAGCTGTACAAGCCTGTTACCTCGAAAAGCAAGAGCAAGTATTCTCCGGCGGTAACCGAAACCCGGCAAAACGCCCGGCTATTAAAGACGGAATTTCCAGTTCCAGCGAAGCGGCTATGAACAACTTTCACGGTATAGCAGAATACCTGCCCGCCCGAAGCGTACTGCAAGAGTTGCCTTTCGTAACCCGTTTCGGACTCGGTAACGGAAAAACCTTCCGTAACGAAGGAAAAGTAACCTTCGGGAACAAATGGTTCAACGTAGGTGTACAGGACTACCTGCCCACATGGCGCTGGTGGATTACAGACGACAGCAATAACGTACCCGAAGACGGTATCGAATGCGGATTCACTTACGAAGATGCTTGGTATGCCGGTTCGGCCCTACACATGAGCGGAGCTACGAAAGTATCCAACGTTCGTCTCTTCAAGACCAACTTCGACGTTTCTGAAACCGACGACGTATCGATGACTTTCAAATTAAATAGCGGCGAAGATACGCACATGAAACTCTTTTGGTCGTTCGTAGGGTCGGAATCTACATTGCACTCTTGCGACATTACCGGAGCCAAAGAAGGACAATGGACAACCTTCTCCAAGAAAGCCTCTGAAATCGGTATGAACGGAAATGTAGCCCTCATCGGTCTCAAATTCGAAAATACCCCGACAAACTACGATGTATTCATCGGCGAAATGGCTATTGTTCCAGCAAAGACTTTTGCACCGATCAAACCGGTCATCACTACCGAAGAAAGCAAAATCTTGAAAAAACGTACTTATAACTCGATCGATTTCAAATTTAGCTGGGATTGCGAATCCTCCAAAAACGATTCCGATCCCTCCATACCCGTTTATAACGAAGATGTAGATACTTGGTACTTCGAAGTTTACGTACAAGCAAAAGACGGAGAGCCCGTTCTTTGCGGAACGACTTCTTCTTGGGCACACTACGTAGTAGGCGCTCCGGTATCGGCCAACAATGAAATCTCGGATTACCGAATCGGTGTTTGTGCCGTAGCTCCCGACGGAAAAACGAAGAGCGAAACGACATGGACTAGTTATCTGACTACCGACCTCACACTCGTCGACGGTATCGAATGTAACAAAGCGGTAATCAAAGCCGGCGAGGAATTTACCCTCTCGTTGATCGACCCCAACCAAGAAGAACCTTTCTCTTGGGAAATCTTTAACGCAACCACCGGCGGTAATGCCGTATTCACCCAAGATGGCGGTCGTTCGATAACCACTTCACTGTCAGAGGAAGGTTATTACGATGTAAAACTCACCAAAGGAGATTTGAGTGTACTCTCTTATCGCGGCTATGTACAAATTTCTCCCGAAAGCACAGGTGCAATTCCTTCGATTACCGATTTCACAGCATCCGACACCAACGTAACCCTCGAAGACGGTACTGCCGAAGTAACACTCAGCTACACCGGCAAAAAGAACGAAGGTACGGTTTCTCGTGGTTTGCAGGTAGACGACCCCTATATGTTCCGTATTCCATCGGATTTCTTGCCGATGAATCAAAGTCAATATTCAATCTGTCTTTGGATAAAACCCGAAAAATTCACGTTCGCTAAATTCGGTATGGGATTGATCGAGCAACGCAATATGGATATCCACTGGCCCGATAATAACTGGGGAGCCCTTTGGGTAGACGTATGGCCTGAGACATTCAACAACGGAGGACAACGCATTTTGGATAACAATATCATTTCTTATACTATGTGGGGAAATGAATCGCAATACTATTTCAACGGAAACAACAACAAACACGAAATTCCCAACTTGGCTTGTTGTACAGACGGTAACCGTACCGGAACCGAATCTTATAGTTTATCCGAAGGTCAATGGGCACACGTCCTCATTTCATTCGACGGCAGCAAACAAAGAATCTATTTCAATGGTAAGAAAGTAGGAGAAGGTAATGCTTCAAAATACAATTACAACGATAATAACGGTGGAACTGGAAACGTTAAAGCTGCAAACATCTACATCGGTGGTTCTCGCGTTTACTATGCCGGATTTTCCGGTGTCATCGACGATGTACAAGTTTGGCACAAGGCATTGAGCGATACCGAAGTAATAGAAGCCATGAAAGGTTACGACGGTAAAGAAATCCCCTCTGACCTGAAAGGTTACTGGACGTTCGAATCGGACAACTACAACGAAGGCGAAAAAGTGTTTGAAAACAAAGGTACTTTGGTTACCGACAACAAGGCTGCCTATATCGAAGTGAAAGGTGCAGGCGGTGAAAACACCTCTGCAAACGAAGAACACATATTACCGGCCAATATCGCTATTCAAGGTAACCCGGCCATGTCGGGTACATTGCCCATCACTACGACATCGACATTCGCCGTTGCCGATGCCGAAGTTCAAAACACCGGTGACAACGCATCGGTTACATTCAACAAAGACGGTAAATATAACGTCACCTTGACGCTTGCCAACGGCTGGGGCTCGGATACGAAGACGAAAGAAGAGTATATCGTAGTTCTCCCCTCTTCGGGTATCGATGGCAACTTGGTAGATAACCTCACGGTATACCCCAACCCCTTCATCGAAAATGTCAACCTGCAATTCGCAGCCGACGGTAACTACGTTATCGACATCTTCGACGCACAAGGTCGTCAGGTAACTACCAAAAAGCACCAAGCTATGGCCGGCGAAATCTGCACGCTCACGGTAAATGCTGCCAAAGGCATGTACTATGTAGTCGTGTCGAAAGACGGCAAACGCGTGAAATCTTTCAAAGTGGTAGCCGAATAATACAAGGCCATTCAAACCCTCCGCACAAGGACTTGTGCGGAGGGTTATTAAATCAATCAGAATATTATTTAGTATCATCTTATGAAAAAAAATTATCTTTTTACATTAGCGGCTCTCTTGTTAGGGAGTACCATAGCAAACGCTCAAAAGCCTCTCGACGGGTATGAGGCCCCGTCGTTTACAGCTCCGGGAAACTGTGGAAAAGTCATTTCACTTAGCACCTCCGGTGCATTGGAAAACTACACCGACCTCAAAGATCTCACAACAGGAAAAATCGAACAGGAACTTTTCGTCGCTCCGGGAGCCAAAGTAGAATTTTCCATTAAAATAACCACGTTTTGGGGACGTTTTGCAATCTTCACCGATGCCAATTCGTCAAAAGAAATAACCCGGCTTTTGCAATGTGGAGTTCCGGGACCAAGCAATCCTTATAACGACGAGACAAACGGAGTACTTGTACACGCAGAAGACAATCCGAATCCTACTCCCGATGGTACTCTTCCCAGTATTACCATACCCCAAGATGCCGCAGAAGGAACTGTCTATCTGTTCCGTATGATATTTACGACGATGGACGATATTAATACATATGCTCCTTCTTTCAAGGAAGGGATATATCACGATATAAAAATAACCGTAAAAAACAATATCCAACGATATACGATAAACATCGCTACCCCTGAAAACGGAACATTAACGATTAAAAACGGTGAGACTCCGATCGAATCGGGAGCCCAAGTACCCGAAGGTACTGTTCTTTCTGTCGCAGCTACACCCTTGACCGGTTACGAACTGGTATCGATAAAAAACAATGACGAAATATATGCAAGCGAAACCTTCGTAGCTAGCGCCGATGCCAATTTTGCCGCACAATTCAAGAAGCTCGCCAGTACCGGCGATGCCATGCTGATGTCGGCTCCCGGTTACGGTGAGGCAGGTGACTGTCAGTTACGGTTCAGCGATACGGTTTTAGGCTCTCATAACACCGATAAAAATCAAGTGGAGAGCGACCAACGGTCTCGTAATTACACCTTCTCGGCTTGGATTTCTCCTATGGGCTACAACGGAGTCCTCATGGGGCATGTTCAAAACAGTATCACTTGGGCTGTCGAAGGTTCCTACGGCGTGGGAGTAAAAGACGGTAAACTAGCCGTTTGGTATCGTAAATGGGACGGAAACTCGACTGGTTGTCCGGGTGTTCCCACTCCGGCTGTATCTGAGAACACGACACTCTATCCGGGTGAATTTGCATTTATTTCGCTGGTAACCAGCAATGAAGGAAGAACGTTCAAAGTATATAAAAACGGGAAAGAGGCTATCTCGCAAGAAGTAGAAGACGGAGGTTTGGCGTTGCTTTACGATGCCTGCGACTTCGCCATCGGGGACTCCAAATACAACAAAATACCTTGTAAAGTAGAGGAAGTACAATTGTGGAACAAAACCCTCACCCCCGAGGAAATCGAAGCCTCGATGTTCGGGCCCAAAGCCGATGCCGAAGGATTGGTAGCCCACTACCTACCCGAGTCCGCCGATGCCACGACAGTTGAAAATCTCGCTGGTGACATCGACGCTTATTATCGTAAAAATGGAACCGTTACCAGTGGTAACTTCCCAATGGCAGATGCTTTGCAAAAAACCAATGGGCGCTCTACGGTAGAAGTAACTTATAACACCCCGGTCGAGGAAGAAGCTGCTTATGAACTTCGTCGTTTCGATGTTGCTATCGGTGAATCTCCCGCCCCGGTAAAAACATACAGTAACCTCTATGCTGTTAACCTCGGTGAAAAATATAAATTTGCTTCGGTTTCAGTAAACGATACTCCTCTCGAAAACATAAACGACCCGATTAAAGTTACCGACCAAAATTTAACGGTAAATGCGACTTTCGAACTCGCTACGGGCATCGAAGACGTAACGGCCGAGGTTACTGCTTACTACAACGACAAGGTGCTCTATATGCCGCAAGGCGCAACGGCTGTTATCTATAATTTATTGGGAACGGCGGTTGCCGAAGCGACCGAAATGACTACCAATCTCGAAAATCTTCCTGCCGGCATTTATCTGGCTAAGGTTTCGATGGGCGAAAACACAACAATCATTCGCTTCAAAAAATAATTAGGTTTTCATGGCCACACCCCGTACCCGCCTGCCTCGTGTGAGTGCGGGGTGTTTTCAAAAAATACCACGGTTCGCCCCGATTTCGTCGGGATTTAATACACCCTACCGGTCTATATCGCAATTCGGCCGAACCATGAAACACAAAAGTCTGTATCTTTTTTATATCAAAAACAAAAGCTTTTTGCTTAAACACATTTAGCGATGAGAAACATATTCACCCTGCTTGCTTTGTTAGTATTCGGTACGATACTATGTAAAAACCATGCTCAAACCTACACGATATACCCTACCCCTCAAAAAATCAGCGAGGCCGGAGAAACGGTAGAACTCACACAACAAATAAATGTCATTTGCGAAAGTGGAATCGGTGAAGTGACCCGCAACCGCATGAAAGAAGTACTCGAAGAAGCAGGATATACCATCGCATTCTCTACAAACCCGTCGCAGACGAATACGAACCTCTACATAGGAATCAACGGCTCGGACGGTGCAGCAGACCGCTATGCCGTAGAAAACAATTTGTCCCTTGCCGTTTTTGAAACGGGAGATAATAAATTCGACCCCTATCTCCTGCAAATAAACGATCTGCACCCTCATGGCGACATCGTCATTCTGGGTAATGATAAAGGCTCCGAATTTTACGCCTTTGCCACGCTCGAACAAATATTGGAGCAAACCGACGGTAACTCGATCCGTCAAACTACTTTCGAAGATTATTCACACACTCAATATCGGGGAATCGTGGAAGGATTCTACGGACACCCCTACTCGGTAGAAAACCGTATCAGTCTTTTTGAATTTTGTAAACGATTCAAAATGAACGTATTCGTGTATGGACCGAAATCAGATCCCTACCACCTCGGGAATTGGAGGGACGATTATCCTACCTCGCTCACCGAACAGCAACGGTTTTTCGGTATGATTACCCAAGATGATTTGAAAACAATGGTGCAAGCAGCAAAAGCATGCAACGTCGATTTCATCTGGGCAGCACACCCCGGATTACAACAAGGGATCAGTTTTTCGAACGAATCGGCTATGGCTCCCGGTATCGACGCCCTCATGAAAAAATTCGATCACCTTTATAATCTCGGTGTACGGGGATTTGGTGTTTTCATCGACGACATGACCTACACTCCCAGTGGGGACATGCAAGCTCATCTAGCCAACGAAGTACAAGTAAAAATACGCGAACGATACACTACCGACAACACCGACGACCAAGTAGCACCTCTTTTTTTCGTCCCCACGGCTTACGCTCTCAACTACGGAGCATCCTACACTCTAAACAACCTGAAAAAAGTCGATAGCGAAGTAGTCATCGCCTTTACCGGATACGACTGCTTCTCCAATATCCGCCCCTCGGCCATCGACGATATGGCCGGACGCGTGGGAAGAAATCCGGTCATGTGGTGGAACAATCCGGTAAACGACGATCATGACGACCGCATCTACATGCGGGAGTTAACAACTCACTGGACAATTGAAAAACCCGGTGCAATCAATACGCTCAACGGGCTTATTCTGAACCCGATGAACCAAGCACAGGCTTCGAAAATCGCCTTGTTCGGAGCGGCCGATTACAGTTGGAATCCCAACGCTTTCGACGTTCATAAAAACTGGGAAGAAGTATTTCACCGAATAGCCGATCCCGGCGATACGCAGACTGCCGAAGCGATCAAATGCTTCGCCCGCTTCTCGAACACGTTGGTCGAGGACGAAGAAATGATAACGCTCTATGACAATTTCATGGAGAAATTCGGCGGCGAAAGTTTCCCGCCGGAATCCGACAAGCTGCGAAACGAACTGGAAAATCTTAAACAGGCTTGCACGTACATCGAAACCTTAAAAGACAGTCCGCACAGAGATTACCGATTGATGTATGAGGACATTCGCTGTTGGAACGCCAAGTTGAAAAACATAAGTACGATAGCGCTCGACGCATTGGATATGCTCGAATATGGAAACTCCATGTCCCGCTCCGAAGGTTGGGAAAAATACCTACGATTGAAAAAACTATACACCGGTATGAGTTCCGACTCTACCTATCTCGTAAGCGCTCTCGAAGGATATGGAACTTCGACCACCGAAAAATTCTATGAAGTGAAGCCGGGAGATAGCCATTTGCGCCCGTTCACAGACTTTTTGGTAGAAAAAATAGGAAACAGTATCCCCGGATTATGGCCGGCAAAAGACAGTTTGCAAATAATTACCAACATCGAGAATTTGCAAGGTGTAGAATTGACGGCTCAGAACGAAACGGTCCGATTAACCGGATTGAACGGATTCGATCTCGATAAAGACGAATACGTAGGTATTTATTTCGGAAACATCGAAAAAATAAATGTGGAAGAAATCACGGCCGACAAAACGCTTCGAGTAGAGATTTCGGAAAATGGAAAACAGTGGACTCCGATACAATTACCCATTAGAGAACAAAAAACCGCATATATCCGAATTAAGAATATTTCGGAAGAAGAAGTCGCCGTAGATTTTAACCAACTATCGGTTTCCCGTATCCTCACCTCCGTAGAAGTCAAAGCCGAGGCATCCACCAATATGTCGCAGTATGAATATCACTCCATAACCAACGTCGTCGATAGAAATCCTTCGACATTCTTTTGGAGCAGCGAAGCACAAGCCGCAGACGATTATATTCTCCTCACCTACCCTTCGGCTCAGCCCATTTACGAGATAAGCATCACATTCACAGGGACCGACCAACTCTCAGGGACCGCTGCGATAGAAGTCTCCGCCGATAACGACCAATGGCAAACGGTAACCGAATTTACAAACGGCCATCTCGACTCTACCCGTTCGTTTACTTGCAATGCCAACGGACTCGTGGCACGATACGTTCGCTTTATCATTCGTAACACCGTAGGTAACTATTGGTTACAAGTAGCCGAATTTAAAGCGGATATGTCTGAGAAATACACCCAAACGACCGACCAAAGCGGAGTGCAAATAGCCACCCTCGCCGACAAAGACCTTTCGACCAACTACCAAGCTGGCGAAGCAGGATATATCGAACACCGTTTTATCGAAAATATAACGATAGAGTCGATTGAAATTTTCCACAATACCATCTTCGATTCCACTCGCAAACTCCCGTCAATATATGTCAACAATGGCTCTGAATGGATCGAAAAAGGGTCTATGGAACCGTTGTGCACAGTCATAGACACCCACGAAATAGATACGGTAACAGCCGTGAAAATAGAGTGGAACAAAGAGAATATTCCCAATCTTTACGAAATACTTCCCGTTGGGACTCCCTATGTAGAAAAACCGGAGAAACCCACCGCCATAAATAACATGAAAAAGGACGGTCTAACCATATATACAAACGATAATCGACTGATCGTACAATCGGACGATATGATACAAAATATAATTTTATTCGACTTAAACGGAAAAACAATAAACCATTTTAACGTGAATAAATGTATCTTTGAAACAACATTCGGCTCGAATATTCCACAAATATTAATCGTGCAAGTTATGCATACAAACGGGAATTTATCGACCTGTAAAATAATACGATAAAAGCAAAAAGATAGAATAAAAAGATCATCACATATAAACAAAGGACATGAAACGAACAACGCTATGGATAGGTTTGGGATTACTGCTTTTTTCAAGCTGTTCTAACCTCACAGAAACGCAGTTACAATACATCGACTATGTAAACCCATTCGTGGGTACGGGAGGTCACGGACACACATTCCCCGGCCCCGTCGCCCCCCACGGAATGATACAGCCCAGTCCCGATACCCGTATATACGGGTGGGATGCCTGCTCGGGATATCACTATTCCGACAGCACGATAAACGGATTCTCTCATACCCATCTGAGCGGTACGGGCTGTGGAGACTACGGAGACGTTCTGTTAATGCCCACCGTAGGAAAACAAAACTATCGTTACTTGGGATACGGTTGCCAACAAACCGCCTATGCCTCACCGTTCTCGCACTACAAAGAAGTGGCAAAACCGGGATACTATTCGGTAGAACTCGATCGTTACAACGTGACAGCCGAACTAACGGCGACACCTCGGGCGGCCCTGCACCGTTATCGTTTCCCCGAAAGTAAAGAAGCAGGATTTATCGTCGATTTGGATTACAGTTTACAAGGACAAGAAAACATCGATATGAAGCTCGCCTCGCTCAGCGATACCGAAATAGTCGGGTGGAAAAAGACCAAAGGCTGGGCGGAAAATCAATGTATAGGCTTTTACATGAAATTTTCCAAACCATTCACTTGCCATATCGTCGACACGGTCATCGATATCGTGCGCGATGGAAAATCCTGTAAATTGGAACAGAAAAAAGCCCTGCTCCAATTCCCGACGGCCCAAAACGAAGAAGTGCTTGTAAAAGTCGGTATATCGGCCGTAGATATAAAAGGAGCACAGCGGAATGTCGAAACCGAAATCCCATCTTGGGACTTCGACAGTATAATGACCGCTACACAAAATAAGTGGAACGACTACTTGGAAACCATTCAAATCGAAGGCAATAACGAAACCCAAAAACAGATATTCTACACAGCTCTATACCACACGGCTATACACCCCAGCCTTTTTTCCGATGCGGACGGGCGCTATCGTGGGCTCGACCAAATGATACATCAAACCAAACCCGGCAAAGAAATATACACGGTTTATTCACTATGGGATACTTTCCGGGCATTGCATCCGCTATTGACCATCATCAAACCCGATTTAAATGAAAAATTGGTGATGTCTCTTATGCAAAAATACCACGAAGGGGGTATTCTGCCCATGTGGGAATTAGCAGGAAATTACACAGCTACGATGATTGGTTATCATGCTATACCCGTAATTGTCGACGCATATATGAAGGGATTCGACAAAATCGATGGAAAAGAATTGCTCGAAGCCTGTATCCACAGCTCAGTATATGACACGACCGGGATTATCGCATCGAGCAGAATGGTCAACGGGTTGGTTCCCATTTCTAAATACTACAAAAATAAAATAGGTTATGTTCCCTACGAAAAAGAAAACGAGTCGGTAGCCAAAGGTTTGGAATACGCCTATAACGATTGGTGCATCGCTCGATTGGCAGAAGAAATTGGCGATACGGCCACTTACGAAAAATACAAGGCACTCTCTAAATCATACATCAATTACTACGACCCGCAAACCGGATTCATGCGTGGTAAAGACTTGAAAGGGAATTGGCACGTTCCATTTAATCCCCGTTACTCCGACCACCGCAATGACGATTATTGCGAAGGAACAGCTTGGCAATGGGCTTGGTTCGTTCCTCACGATATAGAAGGACTTATCGCCTTGATGGGAGGTCAGGAAAAATTCATTGGTCGACTCGATTCTCTCTTTATCGCCGAATCAAAGATAGAAGGCCCTCTCGTATCTTCGGATATATCGGGGCTCATCGGACAATACGCGCACGGAAACGAGCCTAGCCATCACATCGTTCACCTTTACAACTACGTGAATCAATCGTGGAAAACCCAACAGTTGATCGATACGATTCTCCATACCCAATACTTCAACAACCCCAACGGATTGTCGGGCAACGAAGATTGCGGTCAAATGTCGGCTTGGTATGTGCTCAATGCGATGGGATTCTATCAAGTATGTCCCGGATCGCCCATATATTCTGTCGGCCGTCCTATCTTCGATAAGGTAACCATAAATCTACCCAATGGGAAAGTATTCGAAATTATCGCCAACAACAATTCCCGAACCAATAAATATATACAGAGCATTCGCCTTGATAATATCTTGCTCGAATCTCCTTTCTTCATGCATAGCGACATTATGAAAGGCGGAAAAATTGTAATGGAAATGGGGAACACCCCGGTCAAACAATAAACGAAATCAGATATTAACATCACATAATCCAAACAGTTATGAAAAATATGAATCGTTATCTCGCACTTGTGGCCTTGATAATCTCCTTAATCTCCTGCCAAAGTGAAGACAACCCAAACCGTTATGAATTAATACCCTATCCCAATGACATAGAACAGATGTCGGGACGCTTTTCTTTCGATGACGACACACAGATTTTTATTTCACCGGAATGCGGAGACGAAGTAAATGAAATTTTGGCTCGGTTTGCAGAGCAATTCGGTAAAACAGCCGGCAAGGACTTAAAAATAGCCGAAAAAGAAGGCAAAAATATGATGGTCGTAAAAATCGACACGACTATGAGCCAAGAGGCTTATCGGCTAAATATAAGCAAAAAGAAAATCGAAATAACCGCAGCTACGCCCAACGGTGTACGCTATGCACTACAAACCGTTAAACAACTCCTTCCGGTAGCGATCTATGGAGAAAGCCTCTCCGCAGATGAAAATTGGTCGGTTCCTTGTACCACGATAAACGATGCTCCCCGTTTCGGATATCGGGGAATGCACCTCGACGTTGCCCGTCATTTTTTCACATTAGACGAAGTAAAACGGATTCTCAACGTAATGGCTGTTCACAAACTAAATACATTGCATTGGCATCTCACCGACGATCAAGGCTGGCGCGTAGAAATAAAAAAATATCCACGACTGACCGAAGTGGGCAGTATTCGCAACAAAACCATGATTCGTAAAGAATGGGATAACTACGACACTACCCCCTATGGTGGATTCTATACACAGGACGAATTACGTGATATGGTAAAATACGCCGCCGATTTGGGTATTACTATTATTCCCGAAATAGACCTTCCCGGACACATGATGGCGGCATTGGCCTCTTATCCAGAATTAGGTTGCACGGGTGGCCCGTACGAAGTTTCCGGACAGTGGGGTATCCGTGACGATGTGCTCTGCGTAGGAAAAGAAAAAACATTCGAATTCATTGAAAACGTTTTGCTCGAAATCATAGATATATTTCCCTCGAAATACATACATATCGGAGGTGACGAATGTCCCAAAATTCGATGGGAAAAATGTCCTGCTTGCCAAGCCCGTATCCAAAAATTAGGACTCAAAGACGACGAACATGGTAAGGCCGAACACTATCTGCAAAGCTATACGACCGAACGGATAGAGAAATTCCTCAATGAACACGGACGCGAAATTATCGGATGGGACGAAATGCTCGAAGGCGGACTCACCACCAATGCGACTGTTATGTCATGGCGAGGTGTTGCCGGAGGTGTCGAAGCGGCGAAACAAGGGCATTATGCCATCATGACACCGACTGCACCTCTTTATCTCGACTATTACCAATCACGAGATACACAAAACGAACCTTTGGCTATCGGCGGTTATAATCCGGTCGATATGGTCTACAATTTCAATCCCATACCCGAAAGTCTTACAGAAGAACAAGCCAAATTCATATTAGGTACACAAGCTAACATCTGGACAGAATATATCACTACTCCCGAACACCTCGAATACATGATACTTCCCAGATTAGCAGCACTGAGCGAAGTACAGTGGGATCAAGTCGAAAACAAAAGTTATGACCGGTTCCTCGATAATATAGGCCATATCCTTGCCATCTACGATGTAATGGGACTCAACTATGCCAAACATATACTCGAAGTTAAAGGCGAATACTCGGTAAATGAAACCAAAGGCTGTATAGAAGCGACACTCCGCACACAAGGCAATGCACCTATCTACTATACCCTCGATGGATCCGAACCAACGACAAACAGCACCCGATATACCGAGCCGATAGAAATCCGTACCGAAAATGATTCTTGCACATTGAAAGCCATCGTCGTACGCGAAGGCATCGAAACCCGCACACTCGTGCGCCCCTTCAAATTCAATAAAGCCACAGGACACATGCCCCAACTGAAAGATGCACCCAGTGAAAAATATACTTTCGGAGGAGCCGGTGTACTCACCGATGGCATACATGGAGATTTCAATTACAGCAACGGTTGTTGGCTCGGATTCATCGATACGCCGTTAGATGCAACAATCGATTTAGGAAATACGCAAACGATAAGTCAGGTCAAAATAGGATCGCTCGTACAATATTCCGAGTACATTTTCCCGCCCACCCAAATAAAAGTCTATGCGACTAATGGAGACAACCCGATGACCGAAATCGGGAAACTCGAAATTCCGGTAACACAAAAACAAGACCAAGACGGAGTACGGGAATATACCTGCGAATTTCCTGCCGTCCCCGCCTCGAAAATCCGGGTGGTTATCGATACCACTGATAAAATACCGGCATGGCACGGAGCCAAAGGTGAAAAAGGTTGGCTTTTTGTCGATGAAATTTCTGTTAACTAATGATTATTACCGAAACGTATGAATACACATAATATATTCAAATCCGTTCTCTTCTCTACATTGTTACTTATCGGAAACAGTTGTTCTGATCGAAAAGGAATAGATGTTATACCTATGCCTCGATCGATAGAGTATCACAGCGGAAATTTTACAATTTCACCCGAGACCAAGTTCTATACAAACCTCTCCGCAGAAAGTCGTCAAGCTCTGACCGACTATCTCGAAGGGACATCGCTCGGTTCCGTTCCCTTTGCCGAATCGGCTACCGGAAATAACGGAATAGAATTGAACCTCTGCGATAGTTCTATCGTGACAGGAAAAGAAGCCTATCGGATCGAAATCGATAAAAAAGGTGTTCGCCTGTCGGCAAATACCGAGACTGGGATATTCTACGGGCTCCAAACACTTCTGCAACTGTTGAATAATGGCGATAACAAAACTCTTCCCGCTCTGACGATCAACGATTCCCCTCGTTTCCCATACCGGGGATTGCACCTCGATGTTTCGCGCCACTTCTTTGATAAAGAGTTTGTCAAAAAACAATTGAATGCGATGGCCTATTTCAAAATGAATCGGTTGCATTGGCATTTGACCGACGGTGCTGGTTGGAGAATCGAAATAAAGAAATATCCCCGCCTCACCTCTTTCGCAGCGTGGAGGCCATTCGATAAATTAAACGACTGGTGGGTAGGAGGTCGCACTTTCTGTGAGCAAGACGATCCTCGTGCCGTCGGCGGATATTACACACAAGACGACATTCGGGAAGTTGTCGCTTACGCTGCCGAACGTCATATCACCATCATTCCCGAAATCGAAATGCCGGGACACTCAGAAGAAGTATTGGCTACTTACCCAGAGTTATCTTGTTCCGGTAAACCCTATGTCAATGCCGACTTTTGCATAGGAACCGAAAAAACTTTCGAATTCCTCGAAAACGTCTTACTCGAAGTAATCGACCTTTTCCCCTCTGAATACATTCACATCGGAGGTGACGAAGCAAGCAAAAGTAGCTGGAAGACATGCCCCCGTTGTCAGAAGCGCATGGCCGACGAACACTTAAATTCGGTAGACGAATTGCAAAGTTACATGATACACCGCATTGAAAAGTTCTTAAACGATCACGGTCGTAAAATCATCGGGTGGGACGAAATCATAGAAGGCGGGCTATCTCCTACGGCCACAGTCATGTCATGGCGGGGAGAAGAAGGTGGCATCAAAGCTGTAAAAGCTGGCAACCAAGCCATCATGACACCTGGTAAATACTGCTACCTCGATGCATTTCAAGATGCCCCCAACACTCAACCGATGGCCATTGGCGGGTATCTTACTTTGGAAAAAGTCTACTCTTTCGAACCGGTCCCCGATTCGCTTTCCACGAAAGAAGCCGAGCTTATTCTAGGTGTACAAGGAAATGTATGGACCGAGCACATACCCACTCCCGAACACTACGAATACATGATATATCCTCGGATATTGGCACTCGCCGAAATCGGGTGGTCTCCTTCCGAGGTCAAAAAGTGGGACAATTTCCACACCCGAGCCCTTCAAGCGGTAAATATACTTCGAGAACAGGGTTATAATCCTTTCCCGCTCGAAAAAGAAATAGGCGATAAACCCGAATCATACCAAAAGGTAAACCATCTGGCTATCGGGAAAAAAGTAACCTATGCCAATCCTTATAGCAATCATTACGCAGCTCAGAGAGAGAAAACATTGGTCGATGGTGTCCGGGGTGGTTGGATGTACAACGACGACCGTTGGCAAGGCTTTATCGATTGTGATTTCGATGTAACGATCGATCTCGGTAAAGAAACCGACATCAAACAAGTCTGTGCCGAATTCATACAGCTTAAAGGTCCCTATGTATGGTTACCCAAACAAGTTATCATATCGAGCTCCGTCGATGGAAAACATTACGATACCCTCGCGACTGTCGACAATGACATTTCACCCGACATCGAAACGCTTCAATTCAAAGAATTCGGTTGGGAAGGTAATGCAAAAGCTCGCTATATCCGCTACAAGGCATTATCGAACGGCATTGCCGGAGGGTGGCTATTCACCGATGAAATCAGAATCAAATAATCGATATCCCATTTATAGAACAGAAAAAGACAAAATCTGGGAAAATGAAGAAGGTTAGTAAAGAAAAATCGATAAATCCTATTGCATGGGTCCCCACGGCATATTTTGCCATGGGGCTTCCTTTTATAGCGGTAAATCTCGTTTCTACGTTCATGTTCAAGGACTTAGGAATATCCGATACCCAAATTGCCTTTTGGACTTCTGTCATCATGCTACCGTGGACATTAAAGTTCCTTTGGAGTCCTTTTTTAGAAATGTATCGTACGAAAAAATTTTTCGTTATCGTCACCCAGTTACTGAGTGGATTATTATTCGGTATAGTAGCCCTCTCATTGAACTTCGACTACTTTTTCGCGATCAGTATCTCCACGATGGCCGTCATCGCTTTGAGTGGAGCCACGCACGACATAGCTTGTGACGGCGTCTATATGGCCGAACTATCGCCCGAAGATCAGGCAAAATACATCGGTGTACAAGGAGCTTTCTACAACATTGCGAAATTAGTAGCTAACGGTGGATTGGTGGCAGCGGCGGGAATGCTAGCCGAACATTTCGGTGCATCCGAAGACGCCTCTATTCAAGCGAATATGCCCGCCTATAAAGAGGCTTGGATGATTATTTTTATCATTATTTCGGTACTGTTGTTGCTATTGGGGCTATACCACTCAAAAGTACTTCCTTCCACACAAGTACCGAACCAAGAAAAGCGTTCAAGTGCCGATGTGGCGAAAGAGCTATGGGAGGTCATTAAAAACTTCTTTACCAAGAAACACATCTTTTACTATATCTGTTTCATCATACTCTACCGCTTTGCCGAAGGATTTATCATGAAAATCGCTCCGCTATTTCTGCGTTCTTCGCGCGATATCGGCGGATTGGGACTTTCGCTTACCGAAATCGGCACATTGAATGGAGTGTTCGGTTCAGCAGCGTTTGTTTTAGGATCATTGTTGGCAGGAGTTTATGTTTCACGTCGAGGATTGAAGAAAACGCTTTTCACCCTCTGTTGCGTATTCAACTTTCCATTCGTAGCCTACACATTATTAGCCATATTCCAGCCCGAAAATCTCTATCTGATAGGAACCGGTATCGTTATCGAATATTTTGGTTATGGATTCGGATTCGTGGGTCTCACACTCTTCATGATGCAACAGATAGCGCCGGGCAAACACCAAATGTCACACTACGCTTTCGCTTCGGGTATTATGAACCTCGGTGTCATGCTTCCGGGTATGATGAGTGGATTTTTCAGTGATTGGCTAGGCTATGAAAGATTCTTCATCTATGTATTGTTGGCTACAATACCGTCGTTACTAATCACCTACTTCATTCCGTTCACCTACGATGATTCGAAGAAAGAAAGTAATCGATGACAAAAAACAGATCTACGTTCAATCGCGATTAAATATTAAACACATATACATTAAAAAAGAAAAAACGATATGACAAAAAAAATGGTTATGCCCTGGGAAGACCGTCCGGCAGGATGTGCGGACGTCATGTGGCGTTATTCGAAAAATCCGGTAATCGACCGCTACCATATCCCCTCTTCCAACAGCATCTTCAACAGTGCCGTAGTACCTTTTGAAGACGGGTTCGCCGGAGTGTTCCGTTGCGATAACAAAGCCGTGCAAATGAATATCTTTGCAGGATTCAGCAAAGACGGTATTCACTGGGACATCGAACATGAGCCCATTAAATTCAAAGCAGGAAATACCGATATGATAGAGTCTGAATACAAGTATGATCCCCGTGTCACTTGGATCGAAGACCGTTACTGGATCACATGGTGTAACGGTTACTACGGTCCGACCATCGGTGTAGGCTACACATTCGATTTCAAAGAGTTTTTCCAATGTGAAAACGCCCTTCTGCCTTTTAATCGCAATGGAGTACTGTTCCCACAAAAGATCAATGGGAAATATGCCTTATTGAGCCGACCGAGTGACAGCGGACACACTCCGTTCGGCGATATTTATATCAGTTACAGCCCCGACATGAAATTTTGGGGCGAACATCGGCACGTACTCTCTCCCACACCTTTCCCCGTGAGCGCTTGGCAATGTACCAAAATAGGTGCTGGCCCTATCCCTATCCTCACCGACGAAGGCTGGCTCATGTTCTACCACGGTGTCATTACCACTTGTAACGGATTCCGTTACTCTATGGGAGCGGCAATTCTCGATCGTGAAGACCCCTCCAAAGTGCTTTATCGTACACAACCCTATCTCCTTGCTCCGGCAATGCCCTATGAGATGCAAGGCGACGTACCCAACGTTATATTCCCTTGTGCAGCCCTTCACGACGAAGATCGAGTAGTGGTCTATTACGGTGCGGCCGACACGGTTGTGGGAATGGCATTCGGATATATTTCGGAAATCATCGAATTTACCAAAAAGAACTCAACAATCTGATTTTTTATGAACATTCGCAATCTCATCGTTGCGGGAATCATAATGACAGTCTCGTCCGCCACACTATCGGCAGACGAGCCTGTTGCTTATGTAAATCCCTTCATCGGAACAACGAACTTCGGAACGACGAATCCGGGTGCAATCTGTCCTAACGGCCTTATGTCGGTCACACCATTCAATGTAATGGGTTCCAACAAAAACGTATATGACAAAGATGCGCGCTGGTGGTCCACCCCCTACGAATACCACAACACATTTTTTACCGGATTTTCTCATGTAAACCTTAGCGGCGTGGGCTGCCCCGAATTAGGCTCCCTCCTATTAATGCCGACAAGCGGAGAACTCAATGTCGATTACAAGCAATACGGTAGTGAATACGCTTTGGAAGAAGCTCACCCGGGCTACTATGCCAACCGGCTCACTCGCTACGGTATCGATACAGAAGTGAGTGCTACACCCCGCACCTCCATCGCCCGATTCACCTACCCGGGCGGTGAAAGCCACATATTGCTCAATTTAGGAGAAGGACTCACCAACGAGAGTGGAGCGACCGTCCGTAAAGTAAGCGATACCGAATACGAAGGTAGCAAGCTCCTCGGTGGATTTTGTTACTACAACCGGCAGGGAGTATTCCCTATCTATTTCGTGATACGGGTCGACAAAAAACCCCTACAATCGGGATACTGGAAAAAACAAAGACCTATGACCGGTGTAGAGGCCGAATGGGATCCCGATAACGGGAAGTACAAAATCTACACCCGGTACACCAAAGAAATGTCGGGCGATGACATAGGAGTATTCTTCTCCTACGATACCAAACCCGGAGAACAGATTCAAGTACAAATGGGCGTATCGTTCGTCAGCATCGAGAATGCCCGCCAAAACCTCGACAGTGAGCAGCAAGGATTCCAATTCGACAAAGTGTGCCTCGATGCCCGGAATCAATGGAACGATATACTCTCCCGAATAGAAGTAGAAGGAGGTTCCGATGAACAAAAAACCATCTTCTATACGGCACTATACCACATGTTTATTCACCCCAACATTCTCCAAGATGTCAATGGGCAATATCCCGCTATGGAGAGCGACAAGATACTCACCACCCGGCACGATCGCTACACCGTCTTCTCGCTATGGGATACATTCCGCAACGTACACCCATTCTTTACCCTCGCTTATCCCCAAAAGCAACTCGACATGGTACAGACCCTCATCGACATGTACAAAGAATGGGGTTGGTTACCTCGCTGGGAACTTTATGGAAACGAAACGCTCACCATGTCGGGAGATCCGGCTATCATTATGTTAGCAGACACATGGTTGCGAGGACTTAAAAACTTCGACGCAGAAACAGCCTATGAGGCGATGATAAAATCGGCGACTGCTCCCGGTAGCGAAAACATCTTGCGTACCGATAACGACGACTACATGAAACTGGGATATGTACCCTTACGCGAGCAATTCGACAACTCCGTATCCCACGCCCTTGAATACTATCTGGCAGATTTCGCACTCTCCCGCTTCGCCGAAAGTTTAGGGCACAAAGAAGATGCCCAAACCTTCGCCAAACGTTCGTTGGGCTACAAACACTACTATTGCAAAGAATTCGGGACACTGCGTCCCATACTGCCAGACGGCTCATTCTACACACCGTTCGATCCCCTGCAAGGACTCAACTTCGAACCGGCTCCCGGATTCCACGAAGGTAACGCATGGAATTACACCTTCTATGTTCCCCACGACATCGATGGACTAAAACGATTGATGGGAGGAGAAAAGAAATTCGCCGCCAAGTTACGCAAAGTGTTCGATGAAAATCTTTACGATCCGGCAAATGAGCCAGACATCACTTACCCCTACCTTTTTGCCCAAGTCAAAGGTGAAGAATGGAGAACAGACTCGCTAGTCAACTCACTCTTGAAAAAATACTTCAAGAATCAACCCGATGGCATACCCGGCAATGACGACACAGGAACAATGTCCGCATGGGCCGTATTCAGTATGATGGGACTTTATCCCGATTGTCCGGGAATACCCCGTTATACCCTCGTAGCTCCTGCCTTCGACAAGATTATACTCCATCTTGATCCTCGTTATTATACCCAAGACACCCTGGTCATCGAGTGCGAACGGCCTTCTCCAAAGGCTATCTACACCGACCGTATCACGGTAAACGGGAAAAAACATAAAGGACGATTCATTTCCCACGAAGATTTAGTCAATGCCGGTACAATCCGGTTCACTCTTACCGAGAAAAAATAAATCCGATCTTTCTCCATAATGCAGAAGCGGAGCCAATTTCCATTTGAGGAAATTGGCTCCGCTTGTTTTATAAAATCCGAAATCTATCGACTATTCCCACTCGATTTTAAACGTTAAAATACGAGTTAATATTACAACTTTATATCAATACTTTAACTCTTAGTGCTCTTAAATAAGCGAACTGATGTCACACTATTAATTTCATTCTTTATATTTTTATGTTTAATTTCCTAAATTCACTATCTTCGCAGAGATAATAGATAAAAATTATGAAATGTAAATATTGCCATAAGCCAGTAGGTCTTTTTAGTTCTAAACATAAAGAATGTGAACTAAAACATTTTGCGTTATTATCAGAAATAAAGGAAATATTACTCTATAAGTTTGAAAGTTCAGAACTTTTAGATTATCTAAAATTAAAACAAGAATTATCAGAAATCATAGCTAATGGCTATGTTACTGATAAAGATTTTGATGGCATTGTCTTTGAAATAATGAATATGATTTTTTCGGGGAATTGCAAAATTAATAATTTCCTTTTTCCTGTATTTTTTATTTCTATGCCTGTGGAATTAAAGAATAAAATAATTTCATTAGAAATTTATAAAAAATATTGGTCTTCATTTTTTGAGAATTATATCAGAGGGTTAAAAGATGGTGAAAGAATTTCGGATAAGTATTCTAATCTGATTAAGATCATTAAACATGATAATTCTGTTTCTGAAACTCTAAATACAACGTTCATTTCTTTGTTGGAAGAAAAAATCTATAAATACTTAAAAGATGGCATTATTGATAATGATGAAGAAGATGATATAAGTGATTTTATAGAGCAGACAACATTATCTGGTACTTCCTCATTATATGATAGTACTTCATATCAAAAACTGGTTCAATCATTAGTCCTTAGAGATATACAAGAGGGTAAAACTGTTGAAAGAATTAAAATAGACAATCTACCTTTATTGTTAGGTAAAAAAGAAAATGTATTATGGGTTTTCAAGAATGTAGAAGGATATGAGGAGAAAACAGGACATAAATATATTGGTGGCTCAAATGGTGTTAGTATGAGAATATGTAAGGGTGTATATTATCATGTAGGAGCAAGTAAAGGACATTCGGTAGCATACCAATACCAAACCCCATTAGGACGAGGTATTTTTGTTGTAACGAACAAGTATCTTTATTTTTTAGGAGTAAAACAAGTTAAACTAAGTATTTCAAAAATTTTATCCTTTGAACCATATAGTGATGGGATTGTACTTGTTAAAGATGGGACAAATCCTAAGCCATATACTTTTATTGGTTTTGACTCTTGGTTTGTTGTGAATGCTATGCAGTTATTAGTTGAGTAAATAAAATAATGACTCTCTTATATTTATAAAGTAAACTCTTTTTTTAATTCGCTTGACAATTCAATCTTTCTCCATAACGCAGAAGCGGAGCCAATTTCCATTTAAGGAAATTGACTCCGCTCGTTTTATAAATTCCGAAATCTATTGACTATTCCCATTCAATAGTCGAAGGCGGTTTAGAACTGATGTCGTAAACCACCCGATTCACGCCACGCACTTTGTTAATAATGTCGTTAGACACTTTGGCAAGGAACTCATAAGGCAAATGAGCCCAATCGGCAGTCATACCGTCGGTCGAAAGAACGGCTCGGAGGGCGACAGCCCGCTCGTATGTCCGTTCGTCGCCCATCACCCCTACCGACTGTACCGGCAACAAAACGACTCCCGCCTGCCACACTTTATTATACAGGTCGTTGTCGATAAGTCCTTGTATGAAAATATGATCTGCCTCCTGCAAGATATGTACCTTCTCGGGTGTGATATCTCCAAGTATACGGACAGCCAATCCGGGACCGGGGAAAGGGTGACGTCCGATGAGTTTCTCGCTGATACCCAGTTCCCGACCGACCCGGCGCACCTCGTCTTTAAACAGCAGACGCAACGGCTCCACCAGTTTCAAATTCATCTTCTCGGGCAATCCTCCCACATTATGGTGCGATTTGATAGTCATACCCGTAATCGAAAGCGATTCGATCACGTCGGGATAAATAGTCCCTTGCGCCAGCCATTTTATATCGGTCAGCTTACGAGCCTCACGATCGAAAATATCGATAAAACCTTTGCCGATAATTTTCCGTTTCTTTTCCGGCTCGGTCACCCCCTTCAACTGTTCGTAAAAATAATCCTTAGCATCTATGCCCAAGACATTGAGCCCCATATCCTTGTAGTTGGCAAGAACGCTCTCAAACTCGTTTTTCCGCAACAAACCGTTATCGACGAAGATACAGGTAAGGTGATTACCGATCGCCTTGTTAAGCAACACGGCAGCCACAGTAGAATCGACACCTCCCGACAAAGCTAATACCACTTTATCGTCTCCCAATTTCGTACTTAATTCCGCTACCGTATGTTCGATAAACGATGCCGGTGTCCAGTCCATATCACAGTGACAGATATCACGTACGAAATTCGTCAGCAGAAGCGTGCCGTCTTCACTGTGATATACCTCTGGGTGGAACTGTACACCCCATGTCGGTTCGCCCTCGATATGAAAAGCCGCTGTCTTTACTTCATGGGTACTGGCCACAAGGGTGAAGGTAGAGGGAATTACCGTAATAGAATCGCCATGCGACATCCATACGGTGGAATTCTCCCGCACACCGCGCATGAGGGGATCGTTCTCATCATGCCAAGCCAAATTGGCACGACCATATTCCCGGGTATCGGCAGACTCGACCTTTCCCCCCGACGTATGAGCCAAAAATTGCGCCCCGTAACAAACGCCAAGTACCGGATAAACACCACGGATACGACTCAAATCGACAAAAAGGGCATTAGGATCGTTCACCGAATAGGGACTCCCCGAGAGAATCACTCCTTTAATTCCCTCTTCTCCGTAAGGGAATTTATTGTACGGCAAGATTTCGCAATACGTGTTCAGCTCCCGCAACCGACGGGCAATCAACTGCGTGTATTGAGAACCGAAATCGAGAATAATAATTTTTTCCTGCATAATCGTAGGTCTTTATGTATGTTGTATATGATTTTCTATTTTATCCTGAATCAACTGTTTGATATTATCTGGCTCCCCGACAAGCCAAATCACATCGTGCGCCTCAAAACAAGTTTGTCCGTCGGGCTGATGAAATGTTCCGTCTGCACGTTCTATTCCCACAATGAGGCAATTATTCTTATTACGAATGCTCAACGACGAGCTTGTTTGCCCGATCAACGGCGAATTCCCGGGAACAACAACATGTGTAAACGTGACTTCCCTGTTATCGGTTTCCTCTTCGGGCGATTCACTACCTTCCACTACGGTAAGCAAAGATTGAATCTGATCATCTGTTCCAATAACACCGATCGTATCTCCCGGGAAAATTCGGTTTTCCCCCTTCGGGATATTGATTCGCCGAGTTCCCCTCTGAATACTTACGACATTGATTCCATATTCTTTGCGTAAATCGGAATCCATTAGGCGACGTCCGGCAAACGGACAGTCTGCATTTACATCCATATAGGCCAAATGCATATCGCTCACCAAGCTCGTATTCCGTCCTGTCTTTCGCAATTCCCTTTCGTTCAAGTTATCCATAAATATATTTTCGATACGCATGAACTGCTTCTGTATGCGCTTAGACAATAAAATGAGAACAACAATAAATATACCCAGTCCCAACAACACGCCGGTACGTTGAGAGTGGACGATAGAAAGATAATATATAACGAAAAACAAAGCTAGCAATATGCGGAAAACTATCATCAAAGTCAATGGAACCCGGTTTACACTCCCCTCTCCCAATTTCCTTATCAAGGACATGCTTACCTCCTTAACCATCAAAGCCCACAAGAATGGCGACATCACTACCAAAGTTACGATAGCGGCGATCATACGCCCCCACTCAGGCAAAATTTCCACCATCAACGGTATAAACCACATTTTAGAGACCATAATTATCGCTACGATCAGCGACGAATAAAGCAGTACTCTCCACAAATATTGTGCAATAGCCTCTTTCCATACTGCCTTATGAGGCTTTATTTCGGTTCGGCTCTGACTATAACGGTCGATAACCGCAAGCCACCTCTCCGGCAAACGTCGCTCAATCCAACTATAAGCAGGGTCGGCCAACCGAATACAATAAGGAGTCAAAAAAGTAGTTATCACCGATACTGCCACAACTATCGGATACAGAAATTTGTCAATCACATTCAACGACATTCCCAACGAGGCTATAATAAAAGCAAACTCACCGATTTGAGATAAACTGAACCCCGATTGTATCGATATTTTCAAAGTCTGTCCCGAAGCCAACATACCCACCGTACCGAAGAATATCTGTCCTACAATAACAACAATAGAGAGCAAACAGATAGGCAATGCATATTGGCTGAGAGCCGCCGGACTGACCAACATACCTACCGATACGAAAAATATGGCTCCAAACAGGTCCTTTACCGGTTGAACGACTTTCTCTATCCGTTCGGCCTCGTTCGTACCAGCTAATATAGATCCCATGACAAAAGCGCCCAAAGCCGAAGAAAATCCGGCATAAGTAGCCAAAACGACCATACCCAGACAGAGCCCCATAGAAACGACCAACAAAGTCTCGTCATTTAAAAACTTACGTGTTTTTTTCAGAATCAGAGGTAATATGGAGATTCCCACAACAAACCAAATAATCAGGAAAAAGACCAATTTAGCGATACTCTCCAACAGTTCCGCCCCTTCGAACGAGTTCTTCACGGCAATAGAAGAAAGTATCACCATCATCACCACGGCAAACAAATCTTCCACGATCAACACACCAAAAACTAAATTCGTAAAAGCCTTCTTGCGTAAATTCAAATCGGTAAAGGCCTTGATGATAATCGTCGTCGACGACATGGATAACATGGCTCCCAAAAAGATACTGTCGAGATACGTGAAATGTAATAACCGACCGGCTCCGTAGCCTGCCAGCATCATACCCGATACAACGACTAACGCTGTAAGAACGGCCGATGCCCCTACTTGAAAAAGTTTTTTAAAGCTGAATTCCAATCCCAAAGAAAACAGAAGTACAATGATACCTAGTTCTGCCCATAAATTTATATCACCCTCATCTACTATGGTAGGGAAAAAAACGAAATTGGGACCCACTAAAAAACCGGCGACAATATAACCCAATACAACGGGCTGTTTCAATTTCTTGAAAAGCAATGTCACTACCCCAGCCACAATCAAAATAAGAGCCAAATCGGTAATGAGGGCATCCAATTCCATAATCAAATCTCGTTTTGAAGTGAAATATATTCCGTTCGGTAAATATTACGCATATGGGAAAAAAGAGAAACAAAATCGGTCGTAGACCGAGACAAAACGATAAATTTCAAATCGGTCTTCTGTTCCGAATAATTATATTCTACCAACACATTGTGTAACGAAACCTTATACTCACCCAATAATTTTTCATACCGGGTCAAATCCTCGACAATCTCGGTCGCTTTCAAATGTATAATTTTTCCTTCCCGGTCTAAATTCGTCCGACGTTCATATTGTTCCAAACTCACCAACGTGAACAATATCAATATGGTCGAAATAATCGCAATAACATAAAGACCTACACCTACCGCCAAACCCAAAGCCGCCACCATCCAAATACCGGCAGCTGTGGTCAAGCCTCGTATCGAACCTTTTGTTTGAATGATGGCTCCCGCACCCAAGAAACCGACACCTGTAATCACTTGTGCGGCAACTCGTCCCGGGTCTCCGTTTTTCAATCCCAAATAAACCTGTGGAATATAGATAGAGATAATCATCGCCAACGTTGCACCCATAGAGATGAGCGCAAATGTACGAGCACCGGCTACTTGGCCTTTCCGCTTTCG
>OGGB01000345.1_pt1 | contig 40298 bp, 35 predicted proteins | sample 1571111 | NCBI WGS metagenome assembly OGGB01 (sample SAMEA2582067, study PRJEB24529) | metagenome | biome: Human gut stool | place: China | collected 2011
AAGAAGCCGACGAAATCTTAGAAATTAAAAACGGTGCAATTTCTTTTCTGTCTGAATAAACAAGAATAGTGCCGTAAAGGAGCTGTCATTATGGAATATTTTAGATATACCTCGACACAATCAATTTGACCCTAACGGCATTGTTATAAGAACTAAATACAATACAGTTTCAAAGGCTCGTACAGACTATATGTTTTGTGCGGGCTTTTTTGTATCTGAAAGCTTTTTTGATTTTGAAATACTCTAAATTTATTTTCTGAACAAATTTCATATTTATTCCACATTCATTTTGTATAATATACGTTGAGGTGAGAATATGGCAAATTTATTAGTAGTTGAAGATGATTATGATACAAATGAAGCAATCAGCGAATATATGAAAATGGTCGGACATAGCACTCTATCTGCTTTTGACGGAGTGCAAGCAATAATTACGTTACAAGAAAATAATGTTGACCTAGTAATATTGGATATTATGCTACCTAAAAAAGACGGTATTAGTGTATTGAAAGAAATTCGGGAAAATAGCTCTATTCCCGTTCTTGTATTAACTGCAATCGAAAATGAACATACACAAGTTTCTTGTTTTGACGCAGAAGTAGACGACTATATTACAAAACCATTTTCTATGATTTTGCTTGAAAAAAGAGTAAAAGCGTTATTGCGTCGTAGTGGGAAAAATTGTGATGTGAAACAATTACAGATAAATGATATTGTGGTAGATTTTGCTGGATATACTGCAAAGAAAAAAGATAACGAGAAAATAGACCTTACTCCAAAAGAATTTGATTTGTTAAAATTGCTTGTAGAGCATAAAGGGCTTGTACTGACGAGAAATCAGATTATTGATGATTTATGGGGGTACGGCTATCCTATTGCAGACAGAATAATTGATACTTATATTAAGAACCTAAGAAAAAAACTTGATATAGATAATATTATTACTGTAAAGGGTGTAGGCTACAAATATGAGGAAATTATATGATTATGAAAAAATTGAAATTATTCCCTAAAATTTTTCTTTATACATTTTCTGTAATGCTATTTATCATTATTATTGCACATATAATGATTTATACTTTTGCTCCGCAAATGTTATCAAGTATAAACAGCATATCAGAAAATGGAATTATGATTGAAAATGCTCTAAATACAGAGAGGTTTGTTTCTGAAGCAATTTTACGGGCGTTTCCGTTCTCTTTTATACTTAGCATAATAATCGCTTTCATTTGCTCTTTTTTATTTTCAAGAGTAATTACAACTCCGATTAAAGAAATTTCTGATACGACGGAAAAAATGGCAAAATTAAAGAAAGAGGTATCATGTCCTGTTTATTCATTTGATGAAATAGGTGTCTTGGCTACAAGTGTAAATACATTATATAAAAATCTAATCACGACTATTAACAATTTAGAAGATGAAAAGATAAAGAGTAATGAAGCCGAACAATTAAAAGTTGATTTTCTGCGTTCTGCTTCACATGAATTGAAAACTCCCGTAACTGCTTTAAATGCGATTTTAGAAAATATGATTTTGGGAGTTGGAAAATATAAAAATAAAGATGTTTATTTGTTGGAGTGTAAAGAAATCGCAGATAGACTTTCTCACATGATTAAAGAAATTTTAGATACTTCCCGATTAGACTTTTTAGCTGGAAGTGAAAAAACCGAAGAATTTAATTTAGCGGAAATTCTAAATAAAATTTGTGAACCATACCAACTAATTTCACAGTCAAAAGGAATTGATTTTCAAGTAACTGTTCAAGATACTTGCCTTGTAAATACTTCAAAAAAGCACATGGAGAAACTACTCTCAAATGTATTATCAAATGCTGTTTCTTATACGGAATTGGGACATAGTGTTTCGGTAGTTTTGCAAAAAAACAAAATTATGGTTAAAAATGAATGTACACCTATTCCAGAGAGTATAATTCCGCATTTGTTTGAACCATTTTACCGTCCAGATTTTGCCAGAAATAGAAAAGACGGTGGAAATGGTCTTGGTTTATATATCGTTGATATGATAGCAAAGTCATTAAATCTGACATATACATTTAAGCAAATGAACGCTTTACAAGGTATGTGTTTTACATTGTATTTTTAGAAACCTCTCATTGTGGGAGGTTTTTTGATTTTATGGAAATTTCATATTGCTTCCATATTGAGATGTTATTTTATAGTTGTTGCAACAGATATTATGAAATTAGGAGGCATTTTTATGAATTGTATAAAGCGTGGCTGGCTATATACCACCAGAAAAAAAGGAAAAAGTTTTTTGCTATTTTGTATTCTTTTTCTTATTGCAGTATTTGTTTTAAGTGCGTTGGCTATTGATAAGGCTTCGTCATTAGCACAAGATAATTTACGCAAAAGTTTAGGGGGAGAATTTACAATCGGATATGATTATTCGGAAGCTAACCCTTATTTGAATGTAGAAGCGGTAGATGGTGGTACAATTATGTATTCTACCCAGCAAATTACTCCAGACTTGATTGAAGAAATAAGTAAAATAAAAGGCGTACAGTATTGTAGTGCAACAACAGAAACACTTACAGCATTTTCTACGATTGATTTCTTTAAGGGAAACATACCGATAGAAGAAGAATTTAGGAATACGACTAAGATTTTAGGTGTTTGGAAAAGCGAAGAAAATAAACATTTTACTTCTAAACAGATAAATTTAGTTGAGGGCAGACATATTACCCCACAAGATAAAGGCAAAGTGATATTAAGCAAAGATTTAGCTGTAAAAAATCAAGTACAAGTGGGAGATATTCTTAAAACAGATAAAGGAATTGACCTAGAAATTGTCGGTTTGTTTCAGCAAAATGAAACGGAAAGTATCAATGAACAAGTTACTTCTTATGACAAAATTCAGAATTTAATGATTGCTGATTTAGCTACACTCATTGCTTTAGAAAACAGTCCAGCTATTCAAGGTTTTAATGAAATGACAGTTTCTATTTCTGACCCTCAAAGTATGCAGAAAATTATTTCTACCATAAAAGACATAAAGACGGTTGATTGGAAAGGCTTTTCTATTATAGAAAATAATGAAAACTATGATAAGGCAACAAGCTCATTACAACAGATTTCTAATCTTGTATCCACATTTTTAGTTATTATTTTCATTGCAAGTGTTATTATTCTTTCTCTTATTTTAACAATGTGGTCAAGAACTCGTATTCACGAAACGGGAATTTTGCTTTCTGTCGGAATAAGGAAAACATCAATTATCAGTCAATATATTACAGAGGTACTTCTTATTGCAGTCATTGCGTTTTTCCTTTCCTACTTCCCTGCTACTGTTGTTGCAGATCAAGTAGGAAGTTATTTACAAAATGCACCAGAGCAAATTGAAATATCAGAAGATACCGAGGGATTGGTTGCCGATAATAGAAAAGGTACAAGTGATGATGTGGCGAATACAAATATAACTATGCCAGATTTAGATATTCAAGTTCAATCAGAAGAAATGGTTATGTTATTTATTTTGGGAATTGGAATTGTTGTCATTTCAGCAGGTATATCTTCAATTTCAACCATGCGATTAAAGCCCCGTGAAATATTGACAAAAATGAGTTAATGAAAGGTAGTTTGTGATGAAGAAAATAGGAATAGTTCTATTGATATGCGTTTGTTCCGTAGTGTTTTGTGGCTGTACTTTAGAAACTGAGGACACAACAAATAATACGGAAAATATAAATGAATATGATTGGGAATTAAAAGATAATGCAAATACGAATGACTTTATATTTGAATTTACACCGACAAAGTAGAAAGGAGACAATATGGGCGTTTTGGAAATACAAGATTTAAAATATTCTTATGATAACAAGAAAAATGTACTAAATGGTATCAATGCTCAAATGGAACTAGGAAAGATATATGTCATTTTGGGAACATCTGGTTGTGGGAAAACGACATTACTTTCTTTACTTGGTGGACTGGATAGTGCTTCAAAAGGTAAGATTTTGTTTAATGGAAAAGATATTGCTGAAAAGGGATTGGAAAATCATCGTCGTAATCACGTTTCTTTTATCTTTCAAGCATATAATCTGATTGATTATATGACACCATTGGAAAATGTGAAGTTGACAAGTAAATTGCCACCCGAACCGATTTTAGAAAAAATGGGATTGACAAAAGAAGAAATGAAACGAAATGTGTTACAGCTTTCTGGCGGACAACAGCAACGTGTAGCGATTGCAAGAGCATTAGCCAGCGAAGCACCTATTATTTTGGCAGATGAACCTACTGGAAATCTTGATGAAGATACGGCAATGTCGATTATGAGAATTTTAGAAGAAAGTGTACATCATTTGAATAAATGTGCGATTATTGTTACACATTCTAATGAAGTTGCGAAACGTGCTGATGTAGTTTTTCAATTAAAACGAGGTACATTACAAATCATAGATACATCAAAAAAGAATTTGATGTGAAAATTCATGCGAAAGGTTATTTGAAATATGATAGGGCTAAGAAAACGAGATATAAAAAAAGCATTGAAAGCAGGTGCAAAAGCTGGCGGTGTGTCGTTGGCTGATATTCGGGCAAATATTGAAGCAACGATTGATGAAGCTATGAACAGTCCAGACCCAGAGGTGCAGGCAAATTTCAAAAAGTATTTTGGTAATAAACGTCCTACACCAGAAGAATATATTTACAAGATTACGAAAAAAACAAAAGTTTGATTTAAGACTATTTGCTACTTGCGGAGCAGATCAGCAAATAGATAATGCAGAATAGCAAAAAGGGAAAACAAGAAGCTGATTACTTCTTGCTCTCCCTGCTGTTCAAGATACCGTCAATCGTACCTTGAATGATTTTTAATTCGTTATCACTCAATAAATCAAGAGAGGTTTCTATCTGACGGCGAGCTGTACTTTTTACGACGTTCTCTGCTGGATAGAAATATTCATCAACCGATATATTGAACATGGTAACTAAATCATGGAATAATTGAAAACTAGGGTGTGAACCAACATTTTCAATATCTGCGATATGGCGTTCTCCATAGAACACTTTATCGCCTAAATCATTACGAGAAAGCCCTGCTCTCTCACGGGCTTCTCTGATTGCCAGTCCTAAAGGTCTGAAATCAAAAGTTTGTGTTTCTTTTGCTTTTCTCATTTTAAATCACCTAGCATGAGTTTATACTTCGTGCTGTATATTTAGAATGTGTTAAAATTGCATATAGTATGCAGTAATAATTCAAAAGCTGTTATCGTGTGCGGTAAATAAAAAAAACCGTTCCTAGATAATATACTTTTGTGCGTCTTGAAAAATAACGGGACGGTTTTGGATATAACCAGAACTGTCCTTTTTCTTGTTAGTACAAGGTATGGCTCTGGTTAAAGGGGGCTTATACCATGATTGCATACAGAAGAACGTTCTGCCGTTCTCAACTGGATAAATATTTCAGTCCACTATTACAATCATTATACCCTTTATATGAGTTAAAATTTCATATCAATAGAATTTATAAAACAGTCCGTTTGTGTAATTACACATTATCGGGCTGTTTTTGTTTTTCAAAAAAAATTTTTTGAAAATCTTGGTAGTTTGCCACCTCTCTGGGTAGTTAGGGTGCGGAAAGGGGGAAATAAACAAAAGTTTATTTCAATCCAGCACGGAAAGGAGGTGAGCAAATGAAAACATCTTCTTTCAAACAAGCCATTGAAGCACAGTTTGATTGCCTTTCAAAAAAAGTAATTAAACGTGCAGTTAAAAAAGGCTACCGTGATATGAAAAGACGTGAGAAGCATGAATGTTTATTTTCGGATATTCCAGATTATGAACAATCACGTTTTGGAGAGTTGGATAAATACGAAAGTGATTATACTGTATTCAACATCTTAGGCATTGAAGTATGGGTTGAGGACGACCAGTTAAGCGAAGCTCTTAAAACATTGACAGAGAAGAAACGCAACATTATTTTGTTGTCCTACTTTATGGATATGTCGGATAGTGAAATCAGTGAATTTATTAAAATTCCCCGTTCTAACGTCCAGTATCACAGAACAAAAACACTTGAAGCAATGAGAAAAATTATGGAGGAACGCAAATGAAGAAATACGAACATCTGCCTTTTGAAGTTATTTTATCAGCAACAGAGGGCGACCCAGAAGCGATTGAAGCCGTTATGAAATTTTATGACGGTTACATTTCCAAACTGTGCCTGCGTAAATTGTATGACGAACACGGTAACGTCTGCATGGTGGTAGACGCAGATTTAAAAAACAGAGTGCAGACAGCATTACTTGATATGCTGATGAATTTTGAAATTGTAGTGATGTAGTACATACAAGTGAAGTCTGGCACATTCCCCCCTTTCCTGCCACTTCACTTGTCATTCTATTAAAATCAAAATTTGAAAGTTGATTTTAATAGGCTGAATAGCCGATAGCTCTTTGACAACTGAATAAAGCAGACAGATACGTTTGTGAGATAGCGAGCCACGGGGACTGTACGCCACGACCTTTTCAAAAGAAAGCGAGCGACCCACGCAGTGATCCGAGAGCGACTGTTGGAAAAGTCGTTTTGCCACGACCTATCCTCACAGAATAATGATACGTCCGCATGGTGCGGTTCTGCCCACAAGAATGGGAATAGTTGAGATACTAACGGAGCTTTCCAAAGCCGTCTGTCTGCTTATGTAACTTATAAATAGACACACAGTAAAGGGGGTGTTACATTATGTTAAATACTGATGTGTTAAATGATGTGATGTTCCAGCGAGGTAAGGTGTTGGAATATGAATAAAACGAAGATAAGAGCAACGGAACAGCCGATTGCTGTTGATATAGAGGGACTGTCTGCTATGTTATCTTGTGGTCGTGCTACTGCAAGAAAGATTGGTGAGCAGGCAGGAGCAAAAATTGTGATAGGTCGCAGGGTTCTTTATTCCATAGAAAAAGTCAAGAAATACTTGTTATATTTGGAAGAATAGAGCGATTTTCTATTTATGTTCTCTGGCGTGTGTAGTATAATAAGAAAGGACAAAGCACGCTGTGAGAACAAGAAAAGAGGCTTTTTCAGAAAGGAATGGTTCTCATGGCAATTAGTAGAAAAGACCCAAAAGGAAGAAAATTAAGAGAGGGCGAAAACTGGCGTAATGATGGAAGATACAGTTATCGTTATACAGATGTAAGAACAGGCAAGAGATTGACAGTCTATGCACAAGATTTACCAGAGCTTCGAGAAAAAGAGAAACAGATTGCAAAGGATATGGAAGATAACATATTGACAGACGGAGCAATCAAAAAAATGACGCTCAACACGTTATTTGAGCGTTATATGGCAACTCGTGAGCTGGCTGATACTACAAGAGTTAGTTATGTTCGTGCTTGGGAAAACAGAGTAAAAGACGAGATTGGAAATATTAAAGTTGTTCAGCTTTTACCCTCACATATTAAAGCGTATTATGTGAAACTTTCCAAAGCTGGATATGCTTATTCTACAATCAAGTATATTCACAACCTGCTTTATCCTGCATTAGAAATGGCTGTTGATGATGATATTATCCGAAAGAACCCTGCAAAAAGTTCCATTAGCGATTATGGAAAACCAGCAGAGGAAAAAGAAGCCTTAACTGTTTCTCAACAAGAAAAGTTTATGGAGTTTGTAAAACAGAGCAATGTCTATAATACATATTATCCTATGTTTACCATAATGATTGGTACGGGGTTAAGGTGTGGGGAGCTTATTGGTCTTACATGGAAAGATATAAACATCAAGGCAAAAACGGTTAATGTAGACCACCAGCTCATTTATAAGAATTTAGGCGACGGTTGCAAGTTCCATATCTCAACACCAAAAACGGAGTCGGGTATTCGTATTATACCTATGACACAAGAAGTTGCAAAAGCCTTTGAGGAACAAAGGAAAATCAATTTCATGCTTGCAAAGGATAAGAGCATTGAGGTGGACGGGTATTCAGGGTTTGTCTTTACAGCGAAATCGGGCAGACCGCTTATGCCGAATGGCGTAAATAGTGTTTTATATAACATTGTAGACGCATATAACAAAACCGAAGTAGAGAGAGCAAAAAAAGAGCATAGGAAAGCAGAACTGTTACCGAAGTTTTCAGCTCATGTAATGCGTCACACAGCTTGTACCAGAATGGCAGAGTGCCGTATGGACGTAAAAGTTCTTCAATATATTATGGGACACGCCCATATAGATGTAACAATGGAAGTGTATAACCATATTGGAGAGCTGACAAGGATTGAAAATGAGATTGCAAGGCTGGATAATATGGTGTTAAATGCTTGACACTCTAAAAAGAAAAATTGGTGTCAAATTGGTGTCAAAACAGAAAAAATCACAATTTCAAAAGAAATAAGATACTGCAAACCATTGATTTTAAAGGGTTTGCAAAAAAATAACAAAAATATTAGCACTCAAGTATTGACAGTGCTAACAATAGGTGCTATAACTTACATTGTGAGCGAAAGAAGCAGCGAAAAGTAAAAGCTGCAGGTAGAAAAATAAGAATGACGATCAAGGAGGAATCTAGTTATGAAGTTAGTTCCATTATTTGACAAAGTTGTATTAAAGCAGTTAGTTGCAGAAGAGACCACAGCATCCGGTATTGTTCTTCCAGGTGCAGCAAAAGAAAAACCACAGCAGGCAGAAGTTATCGCAGTAGGCCCAGGCGGTGTAGTTGACGGCAAGGAAGTTACCATGCAGGTTAAGGCTGGAGATAAAGTTATCTACTCCAAGTACTCAGGTACAGAAGTAGAGTTAGAGAAAGAAAAATACGTGATCGTAAAGCAAAGCGACATTTTAGCTGTTGTAGAGTAAAGAAAAATGCCAGAGGCATTTTTCGCTACGCAAACGCAGCGCAGCGGAGTTCGCGTTTCCCGTATAGTAGGTATAAATACGAAATAGTTTAGATTGTTCGGAGGTAAATAATCATGGCAAAGCAGATCAAATATGGTGTAGAAGCCCGCAAGGCACTGGAAGCAGGCGTAAATCAGTTAGCAGATACAGTTCGTGTAACCTTAGGACCGAAAGGACGTAACGTAGTTCTGGATAAGTCTTTCGGTGCTCCACTGATCACAAATGATGGTGTTACCATTGCAAAAGAGATCGAACTGGCAGATCCATTTGAGAACATGGGCGCACAGCTGATCAAGGAGGTTGCTTCCAAGACCAATGATGTAGCTGGTGATGGTACTACTACCGCAACTGTACTGGCACAGGCTATGGTAAATGAAGGTATGAAGAACCTGGCTGCAGGTGCTAACCCAATTATCTTAAGAAAAGGTATGAAGAAAGCAACTGATGCAGCTGTAGAAGCGATCAAGAAGATGAGCCAGCCAGTAGGCGGCAAGGCACAGATCGCAAGAGTAGCAGCTATCTCTGCTTCTGATGATGAAGTAGGAACCATGGTAGCAGATGCTATGGAAAAGGTTTCCAAAGACGGCGTTATCACCATCGAGGAATCCAAGACAATGAAGACAGAGCTTGACCTGGTAGAAGGTATGCAGTTTGACAGAGGTTACCTGTCCGCATATATGTGCACCGATATGGATAAGATGGAAGCAAATCTGGATGATCCATACATCTTAATTACTGATAAGAAGATCTCCAACATCCAGGAGATCCTGCCAATTCTTGAGCAGATCGTAAAGATGGGCGCAAGACTGCTGATCATCGCTGAAGATGTAGAAGGCGAAGCTCTTACAACCCTGATCGTAAACAAGTTAAGAGGTACTTTCAATGTAGTTGCTGTTAAGGCTCCTGGCTACGGCGACAGAAGAAAAGAAATGCTGCAGGATATCGCTATCTTAACCGGTGGTACTGTTATCTCCGAAGAAGTTGGTCTGGAATTAAAGGATGCTACCATGGAGCAGTTAGGCCGTGCAAAATCCGTTAAGGTTCAGAAAGAGAACACAGTGATCGTTGATGGTAACGGCAGCAAGGAAATGATCGCAGCAAGAGTTGCCCAGATCCGTAAGCAGATCGGTGAGACCACTTCTGATTTCGACAGAGAGAAATTACAGGAGCGTCTGGCTAAGTTAGCTGGCGGTGTAGCTGTTATCCGTGTAGGTGCTGCTACTGAGACCGAGATGAAGGAAGCTAAGCTTCGTATGGAAGATGCTTTAAATGCAACCCGTGCAGCAGTTGAAGAGGGAATTATCGCAGGCGGCGGTTCTGCTTATGCACATGCTACCGTTGATGTTCAGAAGGTAGTTGATACTCTGGAAGGTGACGAGAAGACCGGTGCCAAGATCATCTTAAAGGCTCTGGAAGCTCCTCTGTTCCACATTGTAGCAAACGCAGGTCTGGAAGGCGCTGTTATCGTAAACAAGGTAAAAGAGTCCCCGGTTGGCGAAGGCTTTGATGCTTACAATGAGACTTTCGTAAACATGATCGAAGCAGGTATCCTGGATCCTGTTAAGGTTACAAGAAGTGCATTACAGAATGCAAACAGCGTTGCATCTACATTACTGACCACTGAGTCTGTAGTAGCAACCATCAAGGAGCCAGCTCCGGCTGCTCCGGCTGCACCTGATATGGGCGGAATGTATTAATCAGAAATATAAAAATAGGAATATACTGTTAGTAAAAAGAAGTCTGTGGCGGATAAAAACGTTGCAGACTTCTTTTTTTGTTAAAAATTTGTCTGACCTATTGCCTTTTTAATAAAAAAATGCTAATCTAAACTCATGAGATGTCAGACGAATTTTTAAAAAATAATATGATGAATTAAAAGGAGAACGGTTATGAAGTTACACAGTCAGGAAGTTAGAAAACTTGCACCGGAAAATGACCCGTTAAAGATCGGAATGGGATGGAGCGTGGCAGACCTGGATAAACCTCAGATTTTAGTAGAAAGCTCTTTTGGTGACAGTCATCCGGGAAGTGCCCATCTGAACCAGTTTGTAGAAGAGGGCGTAAAAGCAGTCAACGATAACGGAGGAAAAGCAGCCAGATATTATGTGACCGATATCTGCGACGGCATTGCCCAGGGACATGACGGCATCAATTATTCTCTTGCACACAGAGATATGATGACCAATATGATCGAAGTTCACGGAATGGCAAGCGGCTTTGACGGCGGCATGTTTATTGCCAGCTGCGACAAGTCCGTGCCTGCTATTTTAATGGGTATCGGCCGTTTAAAGGATATGAGTGCTATTGTAGTTACCGGCGGTGTTATGGAAGCCCATACTATTACACCAAAGTATGTGGAAAATGACCCGGCCTGCGCTATTAACGAACTGCTGACACTGGAGCAGATCGGTAAATTCGACGCACAGGAAAAGAGAGGGGAGATCCCGGAGGAACAGTTAAATTATTATAAGCACAATGCATGCCCAAGCTGCGGCGCATGTTCCTTTATGGGTACTGCTTCCACCATGCAGATCATGGCAGAGGCACTAGGCCTTATGCTTCCAGGCACTGCCCTGATGCCCGCAACTGCACCGGAATTAAAGCAGGCTGCTTATGATGCAGGAAAACAGCTGATGAAGTTAGTAGAAAAAGGTATCAAGGCAAAGGATATTGTTACCATGAAGAGCTTTGAGAACGCTATTATGGTACATGCTGCTATCAGCGGTTCTACCAATGCAACCATGCACATTCCTGCTATTGCCCATGAATTCGGCTTTGAAGTAGATGCAGAAACCTTTGACCGTATGCACAGAGGAGCCCACTATCTGCTTAATATCCGTCCATCTGGTGACTGGCCAGCCCAGTATTTCTATTATGCAGGCGGTGTTCCGAGAGTTATGGAAGAGATCAAGGATATGCTGCATCTGGATGTAATGACAGTTACAGGCAAGACCTTAGGTGAGAACCTGGAAGAATTAAAGAAAAATGGTTTCTATGACCACTGCGATGAACTGTTAAGGGAAAAAGGCAAGCTGTTAGGACGGGAGATCAAGCGTACAGAGATCATCCATGCCTTTGATGATGCAAAGGGAACAGATGGAAGCATTGCTATTTTAAAGGGCAACCTGGCTCCGGAAGGCTGTGTGATCAAGCACACTGCATGCCCGAAGGAAATGTTTGAGGCCACCCTTCTTGCAAGACCATTTAACAGTGAGGAAGAGTGTATTGACGCTGTTCTTAAGAGAAAGGTAAAACCAGGGGATGCTATCTTTATCCGCTATGAGGGACCAAAGGGAAGCGGTATGCCTGAAATGTTCTATACAGGTGAAGCTATATGTTCTGACCCGAAACTGGCTTCCAGCGTGGCACTGATCACTGACGGACGTTTCTCCGGTGCATCCAGAGGCCCGGTTATCGGTCATGTAAGCCCGGAAGCTGCTGCAGGCGGACCTATTGCTCTGGTAGAAGAAGATGACCTGATCTATATTAATGTAAAAGAGCGCAGACTGGAGATCGTAGGCGTAAAGGGTGAAAAGCGCACTCCAGAGGAAATGGAAGAGATATTAAAGGCCAGAAAAGCCAAATGGCAGCCAAAGCCTCCGAAATATACCAAGGGAACCCTTAAGCTGTTCTCTGAACATGCAGTATCACCTATTAAAGGCGGATATATGGTGTAGTCCTGAGTGGATCCAGCGCATGGAATAATCTTACCAAAACATCAGACAATAAAAGCTGTCTGACCAATATAATACAAATTAATGCCTTTTGTACACCTGTACAAAAGGCATTTTTATTGCAGAAAACAAACACAAAGTAATATTGCACAAAAATATGAATACAAAATTGTGGAAAACATAAAAAACGCATTTGAGATACACAAAATTTTCACAATCCCTTGACATAAGATGTCTGATGTGGTAAAAAGATTACATCAGACATCTTATTAATTAAGATCCTGCAGATGATCAGGATCTATTAAAAGAAAGGGAAGGTATTAAGTTATGAGAAAGTCAAAAGTAATGTTAACAATCCTGGCAGCAGCAATGGCAGCAAGCCTTACAGCATGTGGAGGTTCTTCTGACAAAGGAGCAGCTACAACAGCCGCAGCAGCAGGCGGTTCTGACACAAAGACAGAGGCAGCAGGCTCCACAGCTTCTGCAGATGCCATCAACTTTACAATGTCACTGGTTGACAATACTTCTTCCAACTACTACAAGGGCGCTGAAAAGATTGCTGAATGTGTAGAAAAGGCAACTGACGGAAAGATCACACTGACCATCCAGGCAGGCGGCACATTAGGCGGCGAGAGCGATACACTGGACATGGCAGTTCAGGGCGACCTTGATATCGCATCCTGTGCAAACTCCGTACTTGCTAACTACATCCCAGAGATGAGCATTCTGGATCAGGCTTTCCTGTGGGACAGCGCAGATCAGGCTAACTACGCAGTAACTCATGAGTTAGGCGATCTGATCCAGACTAAGGCAAATGAGCATGGTATTCACGTAATTGGCTACATGGAATCCGGTTTCCGTGATGTATTCTCCACAAAGCCAATCGAGTCTATGGCAGATTTCAAGGGCGTAAAGATCCGTGTAATGCAGAACGAAGGACAGTTAGCAGCATTTACCGCTTTCGGTGCTAACCCAATCGCACTTTCCGCTTCTGAGCAGTTTACCGCTCTTCAGCAGAAGACCATTGATGCTTGCGAGAACGCTGTTTCTAACTGCTGGATCAACAAGTTCTATGAGGCTGGTGTAAACTCCGTTATCAATACACATCACTGCTTCGTATACATCCCACTGTGCATGAGCGATAACGCTTGGAACAAGATCCCGGATGATTTAAAAGATACCTTCGTTAAGGCTGTAGCAGAAGGCTGCGAAGCTCAGTGGCAGTATCTGAACGAAGCAAACGAAGAAGCTAAGGGTAACCTGGAAGGCGCTGGCGTTAAGTTCTATGACATCAACTTAGATGAAATGAAGGACGCTTACAAGGCAGCTCAGGAGAAGGCTGGTACTTCTTTCGATGCAGAATGGGAAGCAGCAGTAGATGCAGCAAAAGCAGCTGTAAAATAATCTGCCAAAGATCCACAGGCAACACAAAATAAAAAAAGCAGTAAACATACAGCCGTGCCGGCAACAGTCAGTGACGGTGCGGCTGTTTTAAAGAGCGAGAGAAAAGAAGGGGACTGGAAATGAAAGGAATTAAGAAAGCATTATCTTACATTACCAATGTAGAATATGCCATCATGGTCGTTACCTTTGTGGCAATGGTCATCGCGTATTTCATCTCTGTCGTAAACCGTAACTTCATCAAGGCATCTATGCCATGGACAGAAGAAGTTGCAATGTACAGTATGATCTATATGGCACTTTTAGGAACAGAAGTTGGTCTTCGTGACGGCACGCAGGTAGCAGTTACTGCAGTGATCGAAAAACTCCACGGAGTTACAAAAAAGATCGTATCTATTATTGAACAGATCATTCTGGAGATCTTCTCTTTCGTAATGTTAAAAGCAGGTCTGGCACTGTTTTCCAAGCAGTTACAGACCGGACAGACCACACCGGTTTTAAAAGTACCAATGTCAGTAATGTACTTTTCACTGGTCCTGACCTTTGCACTGATCCTGGTCATCCAGGCAGTTGTGCTGGTTGAAAAAGTTATGGACCTGAAAAATAAGGAGGTAGAGGCATGAGCGCAGGAGTAATTCTTTTCGTTGCATTCGCAGCATGCCTGGTGATCGGTGTTCCGGTTTCCATTTCTTTGGGAGTGGCTTCCCTTTGCTCCGTAGTATTTGGCGGACTGTCCGCATCTTCTACGGTAATCGCACAGCGTATTTTCGGTGGACTTCAGTCAACTTCTATTATGGCCATCGCATTCTTCGTACTTGCAGGAAACCTGATGACAAAAGGTGGTATCTCCCGCCGTATCGTAAATTTTGCTAACTGTCTGGTTGGTAATGTACGCGGCGGTATGAGCCTTGCGCTGGTACTTGCATGTGCATTCTTCGCAGCATTATCCGGTTCCGCACCTGCAACTGTTATTGCTATCGGAACCATGCTTTACAACGACATGGTCAAGATGGGATATCCTGGTGACCGTACAGCCGGCCTGTTAGTAGTATCCGGTGGAATGGGACCGATCATTCCTCCATCCATTATCATGGTTATCTACTGTACCTTAACCGGTGCTTCTGTAGGTAATATGTTCAAACAGGGTATGTTAGTAGGTGTTACCATCATGGTAGTGCTTATGACAGAGGTTCTTTTCTTCGCAAGAAAAGAAAAATGGCCAAAACAGGAAGTAAAGCGTACACCGGCAGAAATATTCAAAGTGTTCTTAGATGCTATTCCTGCATTAATGACACCTATCATCATCCTTGGCGGTATCTACTCCGGTATGCTGACAGCTACTGAAAGTGCAGCTGTTGCCGTTGTATGGGCAGCTATTGCAGGTCTGTTCATCTACAAGGAACTGACATTTAAGGAACTGATCCCGATCTTAAAGGATTCTGCAAAGAGCTCCGCAATGATCCTTTTCATCATCGCTTCCTCTACTGCGTTCTCCTGGGTATTTACTTTCTCCGGCGCTTCCCAGGCACTGGTAGACACCGTTGTAGCAATGAACCTGAATTCTATGTTATTCTGCTTCGTTGTTGCTATCATTCTTCTTATTTTCGGTACATTTATGGAAGGTACTGCCATCGCAGTTTTACTGGTTCCGGTTCTGTGGCCGATCGCCCAGAGCATGGGAATCGATGTTATCCATTTTGGTATGATCGTATGTATCTCCAACGTAGTAGGTACTATGACACCACCTGTTGCAGTTAACATTTTCTCTGCGTCAACTGTATCAGGACTGAAAATGGGAGACATTGCAAAGGCAGAGATCCCATTCCTGATCGGATATGTTGCAGTATTTTTCCTGTGCGTATTCTCAAGAGGTTTCTGTACAATGCTTATTTAATTTTAAAAACTGGGGCCGCCTGCAGGCGGCCTTATAAATAATCACATAACATGATCAGCAAAAGGCTGGTCAGGTATAACAGGAGGTTTATCATGATCCAAGGTGAAATAACAAAAGAACGTATGGAAGGATGGAAGTTTGATTCTTCCTGTGAAGAAGGATTCCATGAGATCATTGCACCAGGAAAGGCAGACTGTGAACAGGAGTATATTTACCGTTTAAACCTGTCCGCAGGAAAGAGTTTTGATCTGGAGACCGGAAAACTGGAAATGGATGCTGTATGTATCAAAGGTGCAGCAGATTTTTCCTGGGACGGTTATGCAGGAACCTGTGATAAGCTGGATTCCTTCTATGTAGTAAGCAATATGAAAGTACATATTACAGCAAAAGAAGACTGTATTTTCTACATTGCAGGTGCTGTTGATGAAGGATATGGAAAACCATTTTTCCGTAAATGTGACCTGACCATGCCTATTGGTGAGATCCATCAGATCCATGGCTCCGGCGTCAGCCAGAGAGAGGTATTTATGACCATCGATCCAGGTACAGCATCTTCCAGACTGTTAGTAGGTCTGACCTGGGGCGGAAATGGTGCATGGACCAGCTGGCCGCCTCATGAGCATGAGAAGGATCTGGAAGAGGTTTATTGCTACTTTGATATGGATGATCCTCATTTTGGACTGCATTTAAGCTATGTAGAACCAGGAGATACCCATGGAGTAGTAGCTCATACTGTTAAGAGTGGTACTATGATCCTGGCACCAAGAGGTTACCATCCTACAGTAGCTGCACCAGGAACCAGAAATACATATTTATGGGTACTGGCAGCACATTCCCACAAGAGTCGTCGTTATGATCTGGCAGTTCTGGACCCGAAGCGTGCAGAAATGAACTAGGTCGGAAACAAAGTTAAGAGTTATATTTAGGAGGCAGAAACATGAACGCAATGGATTCAATTTTTCTCCCACGTTTTACCATTGGCGAGAATGCATTTGACGCTTTCCATGATGAAATGGGAAGATATGGAAAAAAAGTAGCAGTGATCCACGGAGAAAGAGCATGGAAGGCAGCAAGGGAATATGTAGTTCCTGCACTGGAAAAAGCAGGTCTTACGATTACTACAGAATGGCTGTATGGACATGATGCAACCCATGAAAACGCTGATAAGATCTCAAATGATCCTGCAGTACAGGAAGCAGATATGCTCCTTGCAGTAGGCGGTGGAAAATGTATCGATACAGCAAAGCTGGCTGCAGATCACCTTGGAAAACCGGTATTTACCGCTCCTTCCATTGCGTCTAACTGTGCTCCTGTTACCCAGATCAGTATTATGTACCATGAGGATGGTTCTTTCTGCGACATCCCAAGATTAAAGGAAGTACCAGTACACTGCTTTATCAACCCGAAACTGGTTTTAGCAGCTCCTGTTAAATACCTGTGGGCTGGTATCGGCGATGCCATGGCAAAGCATGTAGAGTCCAGCTGGTCTGCAAAGGCTGGGGAGAAGTTAAGCTTTGGCAGTGAGTTTGGTATCACAGCAGGACAGATGTGCTTCTATCCAATGGTTAAGGATGCGAAGAAGGCATTGGATGATGCAAAAGCAGGAAGAAACAGTGAAGAACTTGAAAACACCATTTTAAATATTGTTGTTTCCCCAGGTGTTGTATCTGTTTCTGTTCATCCAAATTACAATGGCGGTATTGCACATGCTTTATTCTATGGCCTGACCAAGAGAGAGCATATTGAAAAGAAACATCTCCACGGTGAGGTAGTTTCTTACGGCACACTGGTAAATCTTATGGTAGATAAGGACTGGGATAAGCTGAAACTGGCTTATGGCGTAAATAAGTCTATTGACCTGCCTGTATGCCTGGCTGATCTGGAGCTGGAAAAGGATGACAAGTTAGAGGATGTCCTTGAAGCAACAATGGCAAACCAGGAAATGACCCATACACCTTATCCTGTAACAAAAGAGATGATCTATCAGGCAATCCAGGATCTGGAAGACTATAAGGGTTAAAAACCTAGAATGTAAGTTAGAGAGGATAGTAAAATGGCAGTAACCATACGTGATATACGGGTAATCTGCACAGCGCCGGAAGGCATCAACCTTGTGGTGGTAAAAGTTGAGACCAGCGAGCCGGGACTTTACGGACTGGGCTGCGGAACCTTTGCTTACCGCCACCTGGCTGTAAAGCTGGTAGTAGAAGAATATTTGAAGCCTCTTCTTGTTGGAAGAAATGTAGAGAATATTGAAGATCTGTGGCAGCTGATGAACCAGAACGGATACTGGAGAAACGGCCCCATTGAAAATAATGCTATTTCCGGCGTAGATATGGCATTATGGGATATTAAGGGAAAAATGGCAAATATGCCGCTGTACCAGCTGTTTGGCGGAAAGTGCAGGGAAGGTATTCCTGTATACCGTCACGCAGATGGCCGCGATCTTTCCGAGCTGTGTGAAAATATTGAACGTTTCTATGAAATGGGTATTACCAATATCCGCTGCCAGTGCGGTGGTTACGGCGGCGAAAGCTATGGAAATACGCCGGCAACTGCACCAAAGGGCGCTCAGCCAGGTGTTTATCTGGATTCCAGAAGCTATATCCGCAATACAGTAAAGCTGTTTGAAGGCATCAGAAACAAATTAGGATATGAGATCAATCTGGTACATGACGTTCATGAACGTATTGCTCCTATTGAAGCTATTAAGCTGGCAAGAGAGCTGGAGCCATTTGATCTGTTATTCTTAGAGGATCCGGTACCGATCGAGCAGACAGACTGGTTAGCAAGAATGAGAGAGCAGACCTCCATACCGATCGCAGAAGGCGAGCTGTTCAACAATCCTGTTGAGTGGAGAAAACTTATCTCAGAACGGCTGATCGATTACATCCGCGTACATTTAAGCCAGGTTGGCGGTATTACACCGGCAAGAAAGCTGCAGATCTTTGCAGAACAGTTTGGTGTACGCACTGCATGGCACGGACCTGGAGATATGTCTCCTCTGGCTCATGCAGCAAATATCCATATTGACCTGGCAGCACCAAACTTTGGTGTACAGGAATGGTCCGGCATTGAGCCGCCAAACTTTGTTATCCAGGAATTAAAGGGACCACATGGTGCTCTCCTTGAAGTATTCCCGGGACTGCCTGAGTTTGACAATGGTTATGTATATGCAAATGATAAACCTGGTTTAGGCGTTGACTTAAATGAGGAAGAAGCTGCAAAATATCCTTGTGAGAATACTGTGACTACATGGACACAGACAAGACGCAGGGACGGAGCATTGCAGACTCCATAAAGGGATGAAGGATCCCCCGGGTTCTTACACCAATCTCCCCGGTTTACCGGGGAAAATCAAAATATATTTATACATTCCGCTCCCGTATCACGGGAGCTGGCCACCATATATTATTATAGGAGGATAAAAAAATGGCATTTGATTACAAGGAAAAATTCAGCGTAGCTGGCAAAAAGTGCATCGTTACCGGTGCAGCACAGGGACTTTCCAGAGGTATGGCAGAAGGTCTGTTAGAGAATGGTGCTGAGGTTGTATTAATGGACCTTCAGGCAGAAAAGCTGCAGGCAGTTGCAGATGAATACTGCAAGATGGGTTACAAGGCACATGCAGTAGCAGGTGACTTATCCAAGAAGCCAGAGATCGACCGTATGTTCGCAGAAGCTATGGAGATCTTGGGAAATAAGCTGGATGTTATGATCCCTGCAGCAGGTATCCAGAGACGTTACGAGCCATGGGAATTCCCGGAGGATGCATGGAGACTGGTTATTGATGTTGATTTAAACCATGTATGGTTTATGTGCCAGAAGGCAGTTCAGGTTATGAAAGATAAGGAAGGCAGCACCGGAAAGATCATCAACATCGCTTCCATGAACGCATTCTTTGGTGGTACAACTGTTCCTGCTTACACAGCAGCTAAGGGTGCTGTAGCAATGCTGACCAAGAGCCTTGCATCTGACTGTGCTGACCACAATATCTGCTGCAACGCAATTGCTCCTGGATATATGGATACTGAAATGTGCGCTAACATGACTCAGGAAAGAAAAGACGAGTGCACCAAGAGAATCCCTGCAGCACGTTGGGGACTGCCAGATGACCTTAAGGGACCGGTACTGTTCCTGGCTTCTGATGCAAGTGACTACTTAAATGGTGCTGTTATCCCTGTAGACGGCGGATTCTTAGTTAAGTCATGATGATGTCCTCACAGGTGGGATAGTTAAATAGTACACTTAGAAAAGGGGTGCTGTAGTAAGACGATCAGTCGGGCTGCAGTGCCCCTTTCCAAAATCGTCCATTTTTAAAACACCCAGGGGGTGTTATGGGCTTGACATTCATGGTTTGTTAGTTATATCATGAAATAACGACGGATAAACATCAGGTATTTTTGATATAATTGGGAGGTGGTCGCGTGCGACAGACGCAAAAAGAGAAACTGCTGCCGGAGCAGACAGCAGAGAAGATAAGGGGATACATAGAAGGTAATGGATTAAAGGTAGGAGATAAGCTTCCGAACGAATTTCAGCTTGCTGAGATCTGCGGAGTAGGAAGAAGTACGGTGCGGGAAGCGATCAAGCTTCTGGTTTTTTCCGGAAAAGTAGAAGTGATCCGTGGAAGCGGCACTTATATTAAGAAAGAAAAAGCTTCCCAGGCATCACCGGCGGTAAATGATGATCCTATAGGACTTCAGGAAAACAGTGAAGAAAATCTGTTCCAGACTGGTCTGGAATTTGTAGATGTACGTCTGATGCTGGAACCGGAAGTGGCAGCTATGGCAGCTACCAATGCAGATTATGCTGATTGTCAGAAACTTCAGCAGATCCAGAAGAAGGTAGAAGACCTGGTTGTCCAAGGAAAAGATCATATTGCTGCGGATATTGAGTACCACAGGCAGTTGGCAGCCTGCACCCATAACCAGACCCTTTGCAATCTTATGGAGATCGTGGTAAAAGGAATTCCGATTTTTGTGCAGATGACAAAAAATAATTTTGCCAAAACAACAGTGGACCAGCACCAGGCGATCACAGATGCCATTTCATCTGCAGATGCCCAGGGAGCAAGATATGCAATGATCACCCACTTAAACAGCAACCGCAAACGGATCTTAAAAGTGCTGACAGAGCAAAAATCAAATGGAAAGTTATAATCCCCTGTGTTTTCATTGAAAGTTATTGTCAATTTCGTTATAATAGTGTTAAAAAACAGATTGTACACGATCGGTTCGGGGGACACATTATGGAAAAAAGTTTTTTGACATGGACAGCAGCCGCTTTAGGAACGGCAATTCTTTTAACAGCATGCAATACGAATACAGGAACAACTGCGCCAGGCAGCAAGGTGAAACTGGACCCAAGTAAACCGGTTTCCCTTACTGTCTGGCATTATTATAATGGGGCACAACAGGCTGCCTTTGACCAGCTGGTTTCTGAATTTAACGCTACAGAGGGAAAAGACAAGGGTATTTATGTAGAAGGATATACCCAGGGATCTGTATCTGATCTGGAAAAGGCGGTTTCAGATGCAGTATCCGGTGCTGTAGGTGCCCAGTCTTTGCCGGATATTTTCTCTACCTACGCAGATACTGCCTATGCAGTACAGAAAGAGGATAAACTGGCGGATCTGTCTTCTTATTTTACAGAGGAAGAGCTGTCTGAATATGTGGACTCTTACATAAAAGAAGGCTATTTCCATGATGATACCTCTCTTTATCTCTTCCCTGTAGCAAAGTCTACAGAGATCATGATGATCAATAAAACAGACTGGAAGCCATTTGCAGATGCTACCGGTTCTTCTTTAGAGGAACTTTCTACTTTAGAGGGAGTGGCAGACGTTGCAAAGCGTTACTATGAGTGGACCGACAGTTTGACCCCGGATATCCCTGATGATGGAAAAGCATTTTACGGAAGAGACTCCATGTCCAATTACTTTATTATTGGCATGAAACAGTTAGGAGCAGATATCTTTGACGTAAAGGACGGTCAGGTTACGATCCAGGCAGACAAAGAAAAAGTCCGCCGCCTGTGGGACAATTATTATGTACCTTATGTAAATGGCTATTTTGCAAGTATGGGAAAATTCCGTTCAGATGATGTGAAAACAGGGGATATCCTGGCTTACACCGGTTCTTGCGCATCTTCTATGTACTTCCCGGATCAGGTAGTAACCGATGAGGACAGCCATGCCATTGATTATGTGGTAATGCAGCCTCCTGTATTAGAGGGAGGCGAACAGATCAATGTACAGCAGGGCGCAGGAATGGCAGTGACAAAGTCAGATGCCCAGCATGAATATGCCTCCTGTGAGTTTTTAAAATGGTTTACCAGAAAAGAAAATAATCTCCGTTATGTATGTGAGTCTGCCTATCTGCCGGTGCGCAAGGATGCCAATTCCATGGAAGCGTTAGATGAAGTGATCAAAGAAAAAGACCTGAAAGTAAATGCTAAGGCGTATCAGTGTTTAAGCAGTATTTTAAATGCCTATGAGTCCATTCATTTTTATACCCCGAACTGCTTTGAAAACGGATATGCCACCAGAAATATCCTGGATTATGATCTTTCCGACAAAGCTGCCCAGGATAAAGAAAAAGTAGATGAAATGGTAGCAGCCGGAATGTCAAGAGCAGAAGCAGCTGCAGAATTTACCGGCGATGCTGCGTTTGAAGAATGGTATGACAGCTGGTATCAGAAGTTAAATGACACGGCACATTCCAATCAGTAGATCCTGTATTTAAGGCCGGAAACAGGATCAGAAATAAGATGAGAAATGCCACAGGCAGGAGGTTTGGAAGTAAAACATGAAAAAAAAGAAAAGAACATTGATGCATATTTTACTTCTGCCTCTTTTACTGGTGGTATTATTTCAGGGCATCTTACCTTTTTCCATGCTCCTTTCCAGCGGTGTTAAATCCATTATGGAGAGTAATGCAGTAGATCTTGACAGTTATCTGGTGGAAAACAGCAAGGTAATACTGGAAAATGCCATGATCGAGCAGTGGAGTGCTGTGCGCAAAGAGAGCAACTATCTGAATAGTGTTCTTTCTGATCTGTTAAAAGAACAACGGGCAGATATAGAAAAGTTTACAAAGGATAAGGAACTTCAGAAGGAATATACCCAGCGTGTATTTCCGGAGCTTTTAGAGTCTTTGCGCCGTGATACCACCTGCGGTGTGTTTCTTGTTATGGCAAATGATCAGCCAATAGGGGCACCGGGAGATTTTACGGGATTTTTCCTCAGGGACTCTGATCCTGTGACCAAGGTAGATACAAACTCTGACCTTCTTTTGGAGCGCGGGGATAAAACTCTGGCCCGTCAGTGGGGAATTACCCTGGATAATTCCTGGTCCCCTGCATTTCGTTTTCAGGGAAAAGGTATCAGGGAAAGTGATGATTTTTTCTATGAACCTTACACAGCAGGTATGGCTCATACAGGGGTAGATATGGCCAGTTTAGGTTACTGGTCCATGCCTTTTATACTGGAAGATTATGAAATGGATAACCATAAAATGATCACATATTCTGTCCCTTTGGTCAATGATGGTGTGATCTATGGTGTTGTGGGAACGGAAGTTTCTGTCAGTTATCTGTGCAATACCTATTTCCGTGTACAGGATCTGAACAGGCAACAGACAGCCGGTTACGCCATTGCCGTTGATAACGGAGATGGTACGTATGAAAATATTGCAGGAAAAGGTAATCTTTATGATGCGGTACAGCGTGAAAATGGTATTTTTAAGCTGGAAAGTACAAAGCATGAGGACCTTTTCAAGGTAAAGGACTCTAAGATCGGTACCCAGGAGATCTATGCCCTGTTTTCAAAAATGAATTTGTATGCCAATAATGTCCCTTATAAGAATACAAACTGGGTTTTATGTGGTTTTGTGGCAGAGGACTCTATTTTCAGTCTGGGAGATAAGCTGTACAGCGATATTTTGACGACTATTGTGGCCTGTGCAGTTTTGGGACTGGTGATCATGAGTGTGGTGATCCGCTGCGTAACACGACCGGTATACAGGCTTATGGACAGTATCCGAAGCGGAATTGCAGGCTTAAAAGAGTTTGCGCCTTCCGGTATCCAGGAAGTAGATGAGCTGCATCAGGTGGTTGAAAATCTGACAGAAAGTGAGATCAGCACAGAACATCAGCTCAGTGAAGAAAAAGAGCGTTACCGGATCGCAGTAGAAAGTTCCAATGACCTGTTTTTTACATACCGTGAAAAAGGAAATACACTGGAGATCGTAAACAGCAGGGAAATGGATGGTTTGTGGGATATAAAAAATGCCAAAAAAAAGATCCTGGACCGTTATTTTTCAAGGGAAGACCAGAAAAAGCTCCTTTCTATGCTGCAAAGTCATGAGAATACAATTTATGGTCAGTTTTGCTGTATCAATGGCAACCACTCACAGGGACGCTGGATCGAGATCAGAGGAAAGACCATTGCAGAGACAAAAGAGGATGATCGAAAGATCGTAGGTTTTGTCCGGGATATCCATGAAACAAAGATGCGGGAACTGAAACAGGAACGAAAGCAGATGATAGATCCTGTTACCTTATTTTACCGTTTAAAACCGGGAATGGAGGTAATTGAGAAGGTTCGTGGAAAGTATCCCCAGGGTATGTTTATTCTTGTGGATATCTGTCATTTTACCATCATAACCAGGGACTTTGGTCTGACATTTAGGGATGTGGTCCTGGAAGAATTTTCCAAAATGTTTCTGGAGGTGTGTGCCGAAGATCTTTCCAGACCTCCGGTGATGATCCGTGCAGGTTCTGATGAACTCCTTGCCTGGATCCCTAAAATTACAGAGGAAAGCTGCAGGCAGAAACTGGAAAAACTGAAAGAACGTTTTTCTGTGATGATCCGGCGCAGTGCCTTAAATCTTAATTTCCAGGCTGGAATTGCCAGAGGGGATGAAAGTGTAACAACCACCTCTCTGTTAAGACGGGTCCGGATCGCTGTTACAGAAGCGGAAAAGCAGGAGATCGGTGTCCTTTCCTGGAATGAGGTAAAGGATCCGGGAGCACAGCCGAAAACATTTGGAAAGATCGTTTCCATGGGATATATGGAACAGATCAGTCTGGCTTCCCTGGCATTAAATCTGTTAGACCGCTGTCCGTCTATTGATGCAGGTCTGGATCTGCTTTCCCGCCGCTTAAAAGCACGTTATGGAATGGAAAATATGCTGATCACCAGTTTTCATTATGATTTCCTTTCCAGCGAGCTGGAATACCAGTGGAAGCATCTTCATGGCCTCATGGGAAAACGGGGCGTTGTCCACTGTACAGAAGAAGAGTATGAAAAATTAAATCAGGATGCCCAGATCAACGCAGTGCAGCCTGTAAAACAGCTGTTGTCCGTTGTACCTGTTCTCAGGAAAACAGATATAGACCAGACCGGTGTGGGGATCCTTATGTCAGATAACGGACAGTATTCCGGAAGCATCTTCCTTTTGGGAATAGAACCATCTGTTTATGAAAATGAGGAGGACAGAAAGCTTCTCTGGGAGATTGGCATTATCATCCAGAACCGTATCAACAGAGACCGTCATGATCAGTCTGCACAGGCAAAGTCTGACTTCCTGGCCCATATGTCCCATGAGATCCGTACTCCTATGAACGGTATCATTGGTATGACAGAGATCGCTCTAAAAGAAGGGCAGACAGAGGAAGTGCGTTTAGACTGCTTAAAGAAGGTAAAAGGATCCTCCAAATATCTGTTAGGTCTGTTAAATGATGTTTTGGATATGTCAAAGATCGAAAGCGGAAAGATGAAACTGGTAAAAGATGATTTCCAGCTTGATAAGATGATCGGCGAACTGTATCCGTTATTGGAAGCTAAGTTTGAGGAAAAATCTCAGAAATATCATCAGGAGATCCATTTGGTCAACCAGTGGTTCTATGGGGATGCTTTACGTCTCAGTCAGGTCCTGGTCAATCTGTTAAGCAACGCAGTGAAATATTCCGGGGATCACACGGAGATCACTTTAACAGTAGAGGAAACAAGGCTTTCTGATGGTCTTTCTAAATTACAGTTTGCGGTGAAGGATCACGGCATCGGTGTCAGTGAAGAAGACCGCCAGCGTATTTTCAGAAGTTTTGAGCAGGTGGACCGTTCTGCGGTAGGACAGCAGGGAACTGGACTGGGACTGGCAATCAGCAACCGCCTGGTACATATGATGGGCGGAACCATTGAGCTTGAAAGCCAGATCGGGGAAGGAAGTACCTTCCGGTTTTCCATTACGTTAAAGCCGGTCAGAGCCCACCATGTAAAAGAAGAAGTTTCCAGGGTGGAAAGAGATTTTACAGGTGTCCGCGTTCTGGTAACAGAGGACAATCCATTGAACCGGGAGATATTACAGTATATTCTGGAAGATATGGGAATGTCTGTGGAAAATGCCTGTGACGGAAAAGAGGCGGTAGATAAGTTTACCGCCTCCGAGAAAGGATATTATGATCTGATCATTATGGATATTATGATGCCGGTTATGAACGGACTGGAGGCAGCCCATGCCATCCGGACCACCGATCATCCGGATCATAAAAAGATCCCTATCATTGCCATCAGTGCCAATGCTTTTGATGAAGATATCCGCAGGTCTCTTGCAAGCGGCATGAATGCCCACCTTTCCAAGCCGATCGAAGTGGATAAACTGCGGGAGACCCTTGGAAAACTGTTAAAATAAGGACTTACTGAACAAAGGGAGCAATGGTTTCTTCCGGGGCTGGCTGTGAGGTTTCCGGTGCAGCCGGAGCAGTTGGCGCGGGTTCTGTTGGTGCCGGAGCTGTCTGTGCCGGGGCTGTTTCATGTTTTGGAGCCTTTTTCTCTGTTGTCTCAGCCTTAGTCGGAGCAGCTGCTTTTGTTGGATTTGCAATAGAACTGCTTTCTTGTGCTCCTTTTGTGCTGGAGGCAGTTGTATCAGAAGTAGTTGTACCGGAAGTAGTTGTGCCGGAAGCGGAAGAAGTATTGCGGTGGATCACAGCACTATGGCCAAGATAGGTTTTGGAGTGGTCCAGAGTACGTTCGACTTCCTGTCCGTCTTTGTATACAACTTTATAAGTATCCCAGCGGCTGCCTTTGGTGGCCGCTTTTATTGTATTTTCTGTTCCCGGAGCTAAAGTAGGGTCTTCTACGTATTCCGGTTCCGGCGGGTCGATTTCTTCTACTTTTTCAGAAGCCAGATCCCATACAACCCCATCCTCTAATACAGGCACGCCGAAAATAGAAACAGTTGCCTTGCGGTCAGCGTAGCTTGCAAGAATACCGATAGGTTTGTCAGAAGTATTTACAAAACGGAAGTCAGGCTGTTCCCAGCTGATGGCAGCATCCTGGCCCGGAGTTACATAGTTAGGCTCGAAAGTATGGGAGCGGCGGAAGGTAACTTCCATGCCGGACTGAAATACTACCCGGTATAAGGTACTGGAGATCTGGCATACACCGCCTCCCAGTTCCTGGACGACAGCGCCACTGTTGTATGCGGCTGCTTCCTGGTATCCTTTTTCCGCAGTACGCTGTCCTACAACAGAGTTAAAAGAAAATTCTTCCCCGGGCTGGACAATGGTTCCGTTTAAAGCTTCTGCAGCAAGGCGTACATTGGTGTTGCGCTTATCATTGTCCGTGGTTTCTGTGGTAAAGGTGACGAGAGTCTTGTAGCTGGCTTTTACCTCATCACAGGAAATAGAAGGTGCTTCCTTATGGGACTGTACTTCTACTACAGCATCCATGCGGTTTTCATGAATGGCAGCTAAAATATCATTGGCCAGCTGGTCCCGGTCAATACGTGAGCCGGCGCAGCCTTCCCTGAACACAAACTGTCCCTTCTGGTTGTCATAGTGGTCCAGGGTACTGATCTTTGAAGGAACATCCCATTCTTTTGCCAGTTCTTCCAGTTCCTGGGAAATGGAATTTTTCAGGGCATCCGTTGGAAGCTCTGCCGCTGTTAATGTAAGATCTCCTGAAACGGTTTCCTCTTCTTTACTGGTAAGCCAGTTGCGGATGGCGTCTGTAAGAATGTTGGGAAGTTCCTTACTGTCATCTTCATATGCGGCAGTCATATTCCAGGAAAGAGACTTACTGATCCGGGAAACAGCCTCATCTTTGCTTAATCCCTCTAAAGAAATGCCGTTGACAGTCAGTAAGACAGGAGAAGTTTCAGATGCCTGGCTGGCAGTTGCTTTTGCGGCTCTTTCCGGTTCAGAAACAGAACGGGAATGGAGTACAGCAGCGGAGATGCCTAAGAGTACGACAACAGCTCCTGCTGCTGCAAAGGGGATCCAACCTCCTTTTATTGGTTTTCTTTTCGGCCTGTCATAGTCAAAATGCAGCCGCTTTGATGTATGATCCTTATCCCGTCTTCCTCTGGGACCATGATAGGAAGAGCGGGAATTCTTGTTTGAAGACATAAATATCCCTCTTTTCATATGCTTTTTCATATGCTTTATAAAGTATTTTACAGATTTTGTATTATATAAGAAGGGATAAGGGATGTCAAGGCAGGTAAATACTGGTTTAAGGAAATATTAAACTAAATGTTAAAATGTCTGGAACAGGCGGGTCAGGACCGTAAAAATGATACAGCATAAAGCACCGCAAAATGCCGGCAGAAAAGCAGAAACAAAGGTCCACCATTTACTTTTTGTTTCTTTATACAGTGTGATCAGGGTAGTGGAACAGGGCCAGTGCATCAGGGAGAAAAGCAGGACGCAGACAGCTGTTTTCCAGGTCCAGCCATGTAACAGAAGGATCTCTTTTAACTGTCCCATATTTTCAAAATTTGTTAGGCTTCCCTGGGCTGTGTAGGCCATAAGGATAATAGGAAGAACGATTTCGTTTGCCGGAAGTCCCAGGATAAAGGCAGTTAAGATCACCCCGTCCATCCCCATAAGACGTCCAAGAGGGTCTAAAAACCGGCTGAAACGTGCAAGAAGGCTTATATTTCCCGGAGCTGTATTTGCCATGATCCACAGGAGAAAACCGGCAGGAGCAGCTACAGCGGCAGCTCTTCCAAGGACGAAAAGGGTCCGGTCTGTTACCGAGCGAAAGATCACTTTGCCGATCTGGGGCTTCCTGTAAGGGGGAAGCTCTAAGGTAAAGGAAGAGGAAACTCCTTTTAAGATCGTTGCAGATAAAAGGTAAGAGGTAATAAAAGTCATGGCGATCCCTGAAAGGATGAACAAAGTAAGCAGCAGGGCACTGGCAGCAGAAGAAAGCAGGCCATGGCTATTTCCGGATAAAAACAGCAGGATCAAAGTGATAAAAAGAGGCAGACGGCCGTTACAGGGAACGAAACTGTTTGTGATCATGGCAATAAGCCGTTCTCTTGGGGAGTCGATAATACGACAGCCTGTGATCCCTGCTGCGTTGCAGCCAAATCCCATTGCCATGGTAAGAGCCTGTTTCCCGCAGGCTTTACAGCACTGGAAAGGCCGGTCTAAGTTGTAGGCGATACGGGGCAGATAGCCGGAGTCCTCCAATAAGGTAAAAAGAGGAAAGAAAATAGCCATGGGAGGCAGCATAACGGAAACCACCCAGGCGAGGACCTGATAGACCCCATGAACGAAGGCGTCCCGGATCCAGTCTGGAAAATGAAGGGATAAAAGGGCCTGATCCAGTACCGGCTGAAAGGAAAAAAACAGTCTGGAAAGCAGGGCGGACAGGTCGTTTGCCCCAACCAGGGTGATCCAGAAGATAAGGGCTAAAAGTCCGGCCATGGCAGGATAGGCAGCCAGGCGGCCTGTAAGGATGCGGTCCAGTTTCCGGTCGGTTTCATTGTAGCTGCGTTCCGGCAGCTTTACACAAAGGGAGGCAATGGTTTCAGCGTTGTCGATCAGGCCGGAGACAATGCGGTCTTTTAATATGTCTTTAAAAATGCCTTTTCTGTTTAAATGATCCCAGGCAGTTTTTAAGCTGTCTGCAATGGCAGGATCCTGTGACGGAACAAGCTGGCAGGCATTTGTAAAAGACCGGAGAAAGGACGGATCATCTTCTAGCAGGCGCAGGGAGAGAAAGCGGGAAGTGGTATAAAATGGAAGTTCATGGGTATCCAGCCAATTTTTCACAGCAGGTTCCACCATGGAGACTGCTTTTTCCAGTTCAGGGCAGTAAGTGACCTGATAGTGGGGAATGGCAGGACCTTCAGTAATATCATCTAACCGCTCCAAGAAAGAAGAAAGTGTGCTTTTCTTTCTGGCAGAGGTTCCTGCTACCGGTACACACAGCAGGTCTGATAACTGATCCAGATCAATGGTGATGTTTTTCTTTTCCGCTTCATCTAAAAGATTGACACATACCAATGTACGGTCCGTAGCTTCCAGGATCTGAAGGACCAGGTTTAAATTGCGTTCCAGACAGGTGGCATCACAGACAATGACCACTGCCTGATGAACACCGAAACAGATAAAATCTCTGGCAACTTCTTCCTCTGCAGAACGGGAAGAGAGGGAGTAAGTTCCTGGAATGTCTACCAGTGTGTAATCACGGGCCGGACTGTGGCAGATCCCCCAGGCATTAGCTGTGGTCTTGCCGATCCAGTTTCCGGTGTGCTGCTTCTTCCCGGTAGTAAGACTGTTAAATAAAGTACTTTTTCCTACATTGGGATTTCCTGCAAGGGCGATCACAGGATAGTGATCCGGTATGGCTTTTGGCTGCTTCATGCTTTCTCCTTTCTGCAGATCTGGATGTTTCTGCTGTCTGCTTTACGGATAGCGATCACAGCTCCGCGGATCTGGTAGGCAGCAGGATCCCCTAAAGGGCTTATCCCAACACATTCTACCAGTGTATTTTCAACGAGACCTATATCAAGAAAACGGCGTCGGATGCTGCCGGAAGAGGTAAGGCAGCAGACCCGTGCTTTTTCACCAGGTTTTATATCGTTCAGACAAAGAGGGGAAGTCATAAGAATATTACCTGCCTGGGAAGTTATTTGTACTTATTATATGATACCAAGGGTCAAAAGGTTAAAAATCCGATGCAAGCAGTGAAAATAGCTGGAAAACTTAAGAAAGATGGGTTATAATATTAACAATATAGGTTATAAAAAATACAACAGGAGAAGGCAGAATTATCATGGAAGAAAATTATATTGAATGGCTGGTAAAACGGAAAGATCCCGTATATGCCTGGCCGGTAAAGATCCTGATGATCGTTGTGTGCGCGTTATCAGTACTGGCAGCACTGCAGATGTTATTGGGAATTCTGATCTTGGCGGCAGCAGCAGCGGCTACGTATTTTGTTTTTCTGAATTTGAGTGTAGAATATGAATACCTGTTTGCAGATGGCGGTTTCAGTGTAGACAGTATTCTTGGAAAAGCAAGAAGAAAGAAAACGTTTGACTGCGATAAAGAAGATGTACAGGTGATCGCACCGGCAAATTCCTATGTTTTAAAGGATTATGAAAAGCAGGGAATGAAAGTGATCGACTGTACCAGTCATAACGCCGGAGCAGATGTCTATGCCCTGATCAGCCAGAAAGGGGCCCAGACCACCAAGGTATTATTTGAACCGGGTGATAAGATGAAGGCAGCGATGCGCAGGGTATTTCCAAGAAAATTTATCTAGTGATAAGTTTACCTCATAAAAAATCATAAGGAATTTCAATGAATATTTTCCGTTAAATGGGTTTGACAATCCATATAAAATTTGCTAGTATTATTTACTAATAAGAAGGCCAAAACGCCAGTGTCTGATAAAACCGATGTTTTTTTAGCGCTGGCGTTATATTGAACCTTCATACAAAAATTTTACAGAGAAAGAGAGGAAAAATGAATGGGTACAATTATCGGTGAAGGCATTACCTTTGATGATGTGCTTCTGGTTCCATCCTATTCAGAAGTGATCCCAAACCAGGTTGATTTAAGCACAAACCTGACCAAGAAGATCCGTCTGAACATTCCGTTAATGAGTGCAGGTATGGATACCGTTACAGAGCATCGTATGGCAATCGCCATGGCTCGTCAGGGAGGAATTGGCATTATTCATAAGAATATGTCTATTGAGGCACAGGCTGAGGAGGTAGATCGTGTAAAACGTTCTGAGAACGGTGTTATCACCGATCCATTCTATCTTTCCCCAGAGCATACATTAAAGGACGCCAATGATCTGATGGCAAAATTCCGTATTTCCGGTGTGCCGATCACAGAAGGCAAGAAGTTAGTTGGTATCATTACCAACCGTGACTTAAAGTTTGAGGAAGATTTCAGCCGTCCGATCAGAGAGTGCATGACTTCCAAGAACCTGGTTACAGCAAAAGAAGGCGTTACCTTAAAGGAAGCAAAAGCGATCCTTGCAAAGGCAAGAGTAGAGAAGCTGCCTATCGTTGATGATGATTTCAACCTGAAGGGCCTGATCACCATCAAAGATATTGAAAAGCAGATCAAATATCCTCTGTCTGCAAAAGATGCCCAGGGACGTCTGTTATGTGGTGCTGCTATCGGTATCACAGCTAACGTTCTGGAGCGTGTAGAAGCACTGGTTAAGGCAAAAGTAGACGTAGTTGTTTTAGACTCTGCTCATGGTCATTCCGCAAACGTTATCCGCTGCGTAAAGATGATCAAGGAAGCATATCCGGATGTTCAGGTCATTGCAGGAAACGTAGCAACCGGTGATGCAACCAGAGCCCTGATCGAAGCTGGCGCTGACTGCGTTAAGGTTGGTATCGGACCTGGTTCTATCTGTACTACCCGTGTAGTTGCAGGTATCGGTGTTCCTCAGATCACCGCTGTTATGGACTGCTACGCAGTTGCAAAAGAGTACGGTATCCCGATCATCGCAGATGGCGGTATCAAGTATTCCGGTGATATTACAAAGGCCATCGCAGCAGGCGGCAGCGTTTGTATGATGGGAAGCATGCTTGCAGGATGCGACGAGAGCCCGGGTGCTTTCGAACTGTATCAGGGACGTAAGTATAAAGTATACCGTGGCATGGGCTCTATTGCAGCAATGGAAAACGGAAGCAAGGACCGTTACTTCCAGACTGACGCAAAGAAGCTGGTTCCAGAAGGTGTAGAAGGCCGTGTAGCTTATAAGGGTATGGTAGAAGATACTGTATTCCAGCTGTTAGGCGGTTTACGTTCCGGTATGGGTTACTGTGGAGCAAAGGATATCCCAACTCTTCAGGAGACAGGAAGATTTGTTAAGATCTCCGCAGCATCCTTAAAAGAGAGTCATCCACATGATATCCATATCACAAAAGAAGCTCCAAACTATTCCATTGAGGAATAGATATGAGTGCAGAAAAAAACAAGCGGCTGCGTTAGCAGACATTTGTTTTTTTCAAGCCATTCACGAAGATTCAGCCTGCGTGAGCAGACAGTGGAGCGCGTCAGCGCGGGAATCTGAGTGTTAGACGAAATTCATGGGTCGCCGCGTTTGCGGCGGCTCTTTTTGGGTTATGGGCCAAAAGCCGCAGACCGGGCTTTGGCTCATTGTAATGTATTTGAAAAAGAAAGCAGGAACATAAATTGGGAGAACGCTCCAAACTTACAACATTATGTTATATAGAAAAAGATGACAGTTATCTCATGCTTCACAGAGTCAGCAAGAAAAATGATGAAAACAAGGACAAATGGATTGGGATCGGCGGCCATTTTGAAGAAGGGGAAAGCCCAGAGGACTGTCTTTTAAGAGAAGCAAAAGAAGAAACCGGTCTTACACTGACTTCCTGGAAATTCCGGGGGATCGTAACCTTTGTTTCCGATGTGTGGGGAACAGAATACATGTGCCTGTATACAGCAGACGGATATACAGGGGAGATGATCTCCTGCAACGAAGGCGTTCTGGAATGGATCAAAAAAGAAGATCTGTTAAAACTGAACCTGTGGGAGGGCGATAAGATATTTTTAAAACTTTTACAGGAAAATGCACCGTTTTTCTCCTTAAAACTGGTGTATAAAGGGGATGAACTGACAGAAGCTGTGTTAAACGGGGAAAACTTAAAGAAATCGTAACAAAATGGCTTGTTTTTTTGTAACTGCGTGTGTGCTATAATGTAATGAGCGCAGGGAAAAACAAGCGGCTGCGCAGCAGACATTTGTTGCCAAGCATATCGAGGAGGCGCCAGTGACGTGTCCGCTGACTTTTCACAAGCCATTAACGAAGGTCCCGCCTAAGTTTCTTTCAAACACCACAGAGAGGACATATCCCAATGAAAAAACATAGATCATCCCAGTTTCTTGCCATCTGTACAGCGGCTGTTCTTGCGCTGTCTGTACCAGCATGGGCAAGTCAGGTTTCCATTACTCCTTTAGATACAGGAAATACAACTTCTTCCCAAAGTCAGTCCGGGGCTTCAGAACCTTCCACAGCGCAGAATACTTCCGGGCAGACAGTGGACATTTCTTCTATTACAAAGCCGACCGTTGCATCCCAGGGCGCAGTTTTATTAAACGCAGCAGATGGAAGTGTGCTTTTTTCCAAGAATGGGGATACAACCTATTACCCTGCCAGCATTACCAAGCTGATGACCGCTCTTTTAGTAGCAGAAAACTGTAATCTGGACGATACAGTTACCTTTTCTGCAACAGCTACTACAAACCTGGAGTCAGGAGCTGTTTCCATTGGCATGGCAGAAGGGGATACGATGACGGTACGCCAGTGCCTGTATGCACTGCTGTTAAAATCTGCCAATGAAGTGGGAAATGCCCTGGCGGAACATGTGGCTGGCAGTAATGCAGCATTTGCGGAGAAAATGAATGCAAAAGCAGCCTCTTTAGGCTGTACCAATACCCATTTTGCAAATCCACATGGTTTAAATGATCCCAACCATTACACCACACCTCACGATATGGCTCTGATCGCCAGAGCTGCTTTTGCAAATGATATTGTAAAAACAGTGGCATCTACCAGAACCTATACACTTCCGGCTACAAAAAACAATCCTTCCGGTCTTACCGTGACTATGGGACACAAAATGTTAAATCCAAATGATGCCCGTTATTATCAGGGAATTATTGGTGGAAAGACAGGATATACGTCCAAGGCAGGAAATACCCTGGTGACTGTTGCAGAGCGCAACGGGGTAAGGCTGGTCGCAGTGGTGATGAAGAGCCAGTCTACCCATTATACGGATACCAAGGCATTGTTAGATTATGGATTTAAGCTGGCAGAGGCAGGTGCTCTTACAGGACAGAGTACCAGTCAGAACAATACGCAGGTTTCCGGCCCGGCTTCTGGAAAGAATGCGTCTGATAATTCCAGCAGTTCTTCTAACCAGGCACAGGAAACACAGGGAACGACAGTTACTCCTGCAGGTCAGGAAACAGCAGCCAGCACACCGGTGCATGCTGTATCTTCAGGAAATAATACCGGAGGTCCGGGCGTTACCAAAGAACGTGGATGGGTGAAAGATGATACCGGCTGGTACTATGTGAAGAACAATGGAGTAAAAGCTTCTAATGAATGGATCACAGATAATGGAGAAGAATACTGGATCCAGGCAGATCACTACATGGCAAAAGGCTGGAAAGAAATCGATGGTAACTGGTATTATCTGTGTTCTACAGGAAGTATGGCAAAGAATGTATGGAAGACAGGGGCAGAAGGTAACTGGTATTACCTGGGTCCGGACGGAGTCATGCTTACAAATACCAAGACTCCGGATGGTTACAGAGTAGGTGCAGACGGTGTATGGATCCAATAATGTTTGTACCGGTGTTATTGTCAGGCAACCTGTTTATGTAGTTTGTCATTTATAATAATGTTCTACGAATTTTAAAAACTGCTTTACATAGGGTTTTAATATCCTGTTTTTGCTGTATACGATGTAAAAAGTACGGACCTGCGCAGCACTCTCCAATGGAAAGGTGAGAAGCTGGTGGGTCCTTTCCATATCTTTTACACTGCGGGCAGAGAGAATGGAAACTCCAAGGCCGGATACAATAGATTTTTTAATAGACTCCAGGTCATTCATCCGGGCTACGATGTTAAGATCGGAAAGATTGATCTGGTGCCGTTCTAAAAACAGATCGATCTCCTTGCGGGTGCCGGAACCATTGGCGCGAAGGATAAAAGGATGGGATAAAAAGTGTTTTAAAGCCACAGGTTCCTCTTTTTTTAATGTATCAGCCAGTTCCAGGTATTCCGGTGTTACCGGGGCTGCCATGACTAAAGAGTCGGTACAGAAGGGAATAAAACAGCAGTCCTCTGCATCTGTTTTAGAACCTGTAAGACCAAAATCCACAGCGCCCTGGATCACTTTTTCAATGGCGTCAGCGCTGTCAGACTGCCAGATATGAAAATGGATATCCGGCTGTATTTTGGAAAACTCTGACAAAAGCTCCGGAAGAAGGTAGGAAGAGGGGATCGTGGATGCACTGACATCGATCAGTTTCCATTTATTCCCAACAAACTCATCCGTGATCTGATTCCGCATATTTAACATATGGACTGCACATTCATAGAGCTGCATTCCACGGTCTGTAACTTTCATCTGTTTGGTGGTACGGATGAGCAGACGGGAATTCAGTTCTTTTTCTAATGCCTGGATATGGGAACTGATCGTTGGCTGGGTCAGGTAGAGGTGTTTGGCTGCCTCGGAAAAGCTTTTATAATCTACAACGGCCACGAAGGCCTCTAATTGTTTGAATTCCATGGGTGTGACTCCTTTTTTCTTCACTCATTACATTATAGCATAATTTATAGATAAAACCTATAAATACCCACAAAATCATCCAATATCTGATTAGATATTGAGAAAAATTAATGTTAAAATGAAAACAAAGAGATTTAAGGGGTGAAGTGACATGTATCAGGTGGGGATCGATATAGGTTCCAGTGCGGCAAAAACCGTGGTGCTGCGGGATGGAGAAATATGGAAGACCATGGAGATGGCAACAGGATTTTCCAGCAGGAAAACTGCAGATGAGATCTATGAGTGGCTGGAAAAAGAACAGGTAGCAGGGGAAGGCACCCGGTACGGAGCCACCGGTTATGGACGAGTATCTGTGCCTTATGCAGATAAAGTGATAACAGAGATCACCTGCCACGGAAAAGGCGCCTGGAAGCTGTTTGGTAAGGACGGAGTCGTTATTGATATCGGTGGTCAGGATACAAAAGGGATCGTATTAAAAAGCGGCCGTGTGATGAAATTTGTTATGAATGATAAATGTTCTGCAGGAACCGGGAAATTCTTGGAAGTCATGACCAACCGGCTGGGACTGACGCAGAAGGAACTGTCAGAATTGGCTTCACAGGGCAAAGATGTAACTATCAGCTCTATGTGTACGGTGTTTGCGGAGTCCGAGGTGATCAGCCTTATTGGAAAGGGAACTTCCAGGGAAGATATTGCCTATGGTGTGGTGGAGTCGGTAGCTGTAAAAGTGGCACAGCTTATCTCGCAGTTAGGAGGAAATCACTATTTTCTCACTGGTGGACTTTGTGAAGATGAATATGTGATCAGCCGTTTAAGCCATGCGTTAAATGCACCTGTGGAAAGTATGCCTTTAGCAAGATATGCAGGAGCGATCGGGGCGGCGTTGTTGTCAGGGGAATAAAAAAATCTTTTCAGAGGATCAATCACAGAGAGATTTTGAGAGAACATTATAAATATCAGGAGGAATTATAATATGGATCTGCCAAAGACATTTGATGAGTTTGTAGACGCAAGAAAACAGGGATTTATAAGAGCCAAAGAATTTAAAGACAATGGGGGAAAACTGGCTGGCTGCCTTTGTTCCTATACACCACAGGAACTGTTAGATGCAGCAGGTGTTGCAACGGTAGGACTTTGCGGAACCAGCAGTGAGACCATACCGGATGCGGAAAAAGTCCTTCCAAAGAATTTATGTCCGCTGATCAAGAGTACCTATGGTTTTGCATATTCTGAAAAATGTCCTTATACCTATTTTTCGGATATTATCATCGGAGAGACAACCTGTGATGGTAAAAAGAAGATGTACGAGCTGTTAAATGAGATCAAAGAAACGTATGTACTTCATCTTCCACAGAGCCAGGAGCGTCCTTATGCGAAAGATATCTGGTATGAAGAAGTAAAACTGTTAAAAGAGAAACTGGAAGAGAAATTTAACTGTACCATTACAGAAGAAGGTCTGCGAAAAGCAGCCCATGTGCGCAACGAACTGCGAAAAGCACAGTTAGATATGTATCATCTGCAGAAACTGGTACCGCCAGCCATGAAGGGAACGGAAATGATGATCGCCCTTCAGCAGGGAACCTTTACTTTTGATGTTTATCAGCAGATCGATAATATCCGTAAACGGGTAACAGAGGCGAAAAAGGCTTACGAAGAAGGAAAACGCCCGGTACCAGCTTCTGCAAAAAGGATACTGCTTACCGGATGTCCGACCGGTGGCGTGATCCAGAAGGTGGGAAGTGTGATCGAAAATAATGGTGGCGTGATCGTCAGTCTGGATGATTGTTCCGGTGAACGTACCAACCGTCTGCTGGTAGATGAAAACGCGCCGGATATTCTCAGAGCGATTTCAGACCGCTATCTGTCCATTAACTGTTCTGTTATGACTTCTAACAACGGACGTTTGGAAAATACTGCCCAGATGATCAGGGATTATCAGGTAGACGGAGTAGTGGAGATCGTTCTTCAGGCCTGCCATACCTTTAATGTGGAGGCCTTTAAAATGGGCCGTATGGCTGAAGAAATGGGTATTCCTTACATGAAACTGGAAACTGACTATTCTACAGCAGACAGCGGACAGATCGAAACACGTATTGCAGCATTTATAGAGATGTTATAGACCGGATCGTAGATTACTGGAAAAGGCTGCTTTGCTAAGATGGACACAAAAAAGACTCCTTGTACATATTCTATAGTAACAAAAGAAAATAAAGCGTCTGTTTTCACAGAGACGGAAGATGGATGAAAATGGAATTGGAAAGGAGCCTGAATATGTGTTTTGATGATCTTGACGGAAGGAATGAATTTGGAAGACGTCCCGGCTGTTGTGGACCGGATGGGGGCAGAGGCGGAAACTGTGGACCGTGCAGCGGAAGCCCCGGAAATGGCGGTCCGGATGGTTGTGGGCCAGGCGGATGGAGACCGGATCCATGGAGACCAGGCTGTGGTTGCACAGGCAGACCTGGTCCAATGGGACCTCCAGGACCACGGGGACCACAGGGATTTCCCGGATACCCGGGGCCCCAGGGTGAGACAGGAGCCACCGGGGAGACCGGTCCCCAAGGGCCGGCAGGAGAGACAGGAGCTACAGGACCGCAGGGGCCACAGGGTCCGATAGGTGAAACGGGAGCAACTGGGCCTCAGGGACCACAGGGTGAGATGGGAGCAACAGGTCCACAGGGAGCAACCGGCCCACAAGGCCCCCAGGGCCCAGAAGGTCCAAGGGGCGAGACCGGTCCTCAGGGCCCGGCTGGTCCGGCGGGAACCGTCACACCGGCAGCAGCTGTTGACGATGCCACCAGCACAGAAGACATTGTAACCCAGTTCAATCTCCTTCTTAACAGCCTGCGGGAAGCAGGACTGCTTGAAACCGAATAAACGTAATTTCAAAGACCGCCGGCCATTTGTGGTACGGCGGCCTTTGCTTACCCTGCAGCTCACAAACAGAAGCCACCCGTCTTTTTATATAAAAATGTAACACACTTGAAGCAAAAGAAATTTCGTGTTATATTTACTTCCAGTACAAAAGCAGGCCATGTAACAGCCTGTGTGACCATTTCAAAAGCAGAAAGGTGTTATATAAACATGGAAATAAACGTAGGAAAACTGAATGAACTTCCGGAGGGAAGTTATCAGTTGATCGATATGAGAAGTGACCGGGATTTTGAGTACGGAACCATTCCGGGAGCCATCCACATTTCACAGGAAGATCTGCAGGGTAATCCACAGATCATAAAATCAAAAAAAGTGATCCTGTTCTGTGCCCATGGAACCAACAGCATAGAAGCAGCAGAGGAACTGGAAGCAGAAGGCTACCGTGCCTACAGCCTGGAAGGCGGCTATATTGCATGGTTGCGGGAAGAGATGCGCAGACAGGAAGCCGAAGATATTAAAAATCAGGTAGAGCAGAGCATCCGCAAAAAATTTCGCAAAACCATCTGGTCCCCGTTTACCAAAGCAGTAAAACAGTATGAACTGGTAAAAGAAGGAGATAAAGTAGCTGTCTGTATTTCCGGCGGAAAAGACTCTATGCTTATGGCAAAGCTGTTCCAGGAATTAAAGCTTCACAACAAGTTCCCGTTTGAAGTGGAATTTCTGGTCATGGACCCGGGATACAGTCCGGACAACCGCCATGTGATCGAAGAAAATGCCAGAAAATTAGGTATTCCGGTCCATATTTTTGAGTCTGACATCTTTGATGCAGTCTACACCATAGAAAAATCCCCTTGTTACCTTTGCGCCAGAATGCGCCGGGGTTACCTTTACAGTTATGCAAAGGAATTAGGATGCAACAAGATCGCTTTAGGACATCATTATGATGATGTTATCGAAACCATCCTCATGGGCATGCTCTACGGAGCCCAGGTCCAGACCATGATGCCAAAGC